>Ga0074199_1000060_pt1 | contig 260056 bp, 211 predicted proteins | sample EPASupsiteSAE347_FD_64528 | JGI IMG/M metagenome (GOLD analysis project Ga0074199, IMG submission 64528) | Bioremediated contaminated groundwater from EPA Superfund site, New Mexico - Sample SAE3-47 | ecosystem: Environmental > Aquatic > Deep subsurface > Groundwater > Contaminated ...
AAAACAAAACCACCTTGCCTTGGCCGTATTCATTGATGGTCACGAGTGGTATGTTCTTCTCGGTCGCAAATAACGGTTTGGCTGTTTTAAGATCGGCGCGCCGATAACTGAACTTGCGCGAAACAATTGTGCGTTTTGACCTCAAATCCACGGCCTGATCGGCTTCGCCGAGAATGGAGTCGCTCTTTAATTCCAGGCCCAGAAAATCGGAGTCCCCAATAAATTTATTCACTTTATCAACATCCATGACGAGCGTGCCGCCCTCGCGGACATATTGTTTCAATTTGTCCGCAAAGTCCCGGTTGATATCAATCTTTCCCAGCAGGATGTTGACTTTATAATTATTTATCCTGGCCTGATCTATTATTCCGCTGGGAGGGTTGGGGACCATGACGTCAAAAATGTCGCCCCAGGGCGTGTTGACCAACCCGACGCCGTTGTGTTCATTCGTGATAACTATGTCGGCCGGGAAAATTGTTTGCACAAACTCATAGATTTGATTGTCGGGTTTTTCATTATCAATCAGATACCACATCCGCCTGATGCTGGGGCTGAATCCCTCATAATAATCCAGCATTAAGCCGATCGGCGCATAGGTAATGCCCCGGTCCGGATTATTTCTCGTGAAGTTAAACCATTCCCTGAGGACTTTTCCATGCGGGGATAATCCGGAACTTTTCTTTTGATCCGTGGTAATCAACACGTCGCCGACCGTTTCATGGTCTATCAGATTGGCGCCCGACATGTAAAATGCGTATAAAATTCTCCGGTATAATGAGGGGGAAATGCCGCTGTCCGGCCCCCGCCCTGTCCATTTTTTATTTGAATCGTAACAGGGAAACACTTGGTTTAGAAAAAAAGCAATATACATTTGCCAGATTTTATCGTATTGCCGTGCGGCGCCGCGGGTGAACATGACCTGTGCCTGATGCATGTCCAGTCCGGCAGTCTGCGTCGTTTCGGCGCTCGGGAATCCGCCCCCCCATTCCAGTTGTTGATGATTAATTAGGAAATTGCTGCACATATTGGAGAATTTATTGAAATATTTCTTTCTTAGTTTTATAAATTCTTCCCTTGTCCTGTCCGCCATCGTTTTTCTATTGATCGCCGTCCCTTCTTGCTTAAGCGCTGCTTCAAATTTCCTGAAAAAATACGAGCCGGGCCATTCGCCGGTCCAAAAGCCGAGAAAAGTTTCGCTGAATTTATTATTCAGGCTTTCATAGGCGGCCCGCATCACCGGATCGCAGGAGGTTTCCCGAAAAAAATCTGTCACCGTTTCAATCACAAAAGGAGCCGTTTTAATTCTTGATTCATAATCCAGGCCGCTGTTCGTGAACTTCTTGAACCACCATTGCCATTCCTCGCCGGCGGCGTAGTGGGTTGAAGATAAGATCTGGCTAAACACAAAAACCCTGATTTTTGCCGTTTTCACGGGATTAAAAACATGTTCCGTCCGGCATTGCCGGTTATTTTTTGTCTCTGTCCCTGGGATATCCGTCCAATTTTCGCTGTCCCAATATTGCAGAACAAAATGATCGGAAACATTGGCGTAATCCGAAGTCCCCAGGCCGTGATACACAACCGCCTTGTTAATTTCCACCGGCCCGGCAAACTCCAAGCCGATCCACCCTGAGACCGGGAAATTAAACATGTAACTGGAACAAGCCGCCGTATTAGTATTGCCGTCGTTGGCGCAGGTAAGATCCGCGACAATTTCTTTCGGCGGCACGTAGCCCCCAATAAGACAGATGTTCTCCGCTATGTTTCCGCCGGCAATCGGCCTGGCGCCAAGCGCCTGATTTTTTGCGTCAACCGGGGAATATATTTCAAATTCTCTGACGGCGACTTGATAGTTGATTGAACCGAAGATGGCAAACCTTATGGCGGACTCCCCCACAAACCGGTCTTTTATCCCAGCCGTTTGCGCATTGATGATACACTTGTGTTTCAACATGTTCCAAAAATCACGTCCGCCGATTTTTTTGGGCTGCCAGGACTCGGGAACCGTATAGTCTTCCCTTGAGACGATGCCTGGGTTTGTTAAACCCGTTTCATCCTTAACCGGCTCTTTGGCCGTTAGCGGCGAATGCAAACCGGCAAATACAATCGTTAAGGTCAATATTCTTGTTAATGCCCGCATTTTTATGCCTCCTGTTCCGTTCTTTTTTATAAAACGACATTTTGCGCGCGCAAAATCTCCTGCAGCCACGCAACGTCAAGCTTGCCCGGCCTGGTCTTGTTTTTAACGCACAAGGCCGCGGCCGTGCCGGCCGCCTGGCCGGTTACCATGCAGCAGGGCATGATTCTTACCGATGATTCGCCCTCTTGCGTCGCCGAAATGCACCGGCCGGCCAGGAGGAGGTTGGATATCTTCTTCGGCACCAGGCAGCGGTAGGGGATCTGGTAGCTCGTGCCCGGTTTAAGAAGCCCTTCCTCAACGGTCATGGCGTTGTCCGGCAGGTGAATATCCAGATTATACGCGTTCCGGCCGATGCTATCCTCAAACTGCGCCGCGGACACAACGTCCTTGCCGGTCAGAATATATTCGCCGATAATCCGCCGGGTATCTCTGACTCCCATCATCGGCGCGGTATCAATTAAAAAACATTTTTCAAACCCGCGCAGATGCTTGCGAAAAAGACGGACCATTTCCTGCACGTCCTTGCGGCCATTGATGAAGGCTTTTGTCAGATCCTCGTCGCGCGTGCCGTCTATATCAAAAGTATGCTGGCTGTTGACTGCCACCACGCCTTCCATGCCCGGCACTATATTTATGCATCCTACATGATGCCGGGCCGATACATCTCCCTTTTCAAAGGCCTCGGCGAACAAAGCGTCGCATTTTTTAATCTCTTCGTGGTCCAGCAGGGATCGGCCTGGCAGAATTATTCCACCAAGCCGGAATACCAGCGTCACGCCCATCATTTTGCCGTCGCGTTCCCTTCCTTTTTGAAATTCGGCGCCGGCCAGCGCGGCCAGGTCTCCATCGCCGGTGGCATCCACATAAATTTCGGCTATCACCTGTCTTATCCCGCTCTTTCCGGCAATGTGCAGTGCTTCAATTTGTCCCCCGGTCATTACCACGTCAACGAGCATTGTTTCATATAAAATATGGCCGCCTGCCTCCATGATCATTTGTTCGCTGACGATTTTAACGGCCTCCGGGTTCACGGGAATAAAGCCCCAGCCGGAATCAGAAGCCATGTTCATGGCCTTCAGCCGGTTCAGCATTTCTTCCGGAATGCCCTTAATAATGCGCTTGAAGTCCCTCAGTTCGGCGGGTAATGGCAGGCCTTTATCCTCCAACGGCCCGCGTTTCCAGTCCAAGAGCCGCGAGCCATCGTCAAACGGCCCCCAGATTGACAACAATCCGGAACTGGCGATGCCGCCCAGACAACCCTGGTATTCAATTAATAATGTGTCGGCGCCGTTGCGCGCCGCCGCAATGGCGGCCATTACACCCGCCGGCCCTCCGCCGCAAACCACTATATCGTGTTTTATCGTATCAGCTTTCATCTTTTAGAATTTCTCCAATAATAATTTTGCGAGATAAGAACGGCAGACGGCTTGCCCGCGAATAATCGGATTCTTTTGATCATACTATACCGCACCTGCAAAATAATGACCTTGAAAAATCAGATGTTTTTTCTTGAAAAATCAAACCTTGGTTTGTAGCCTTTTAGAAGGCACAAATGTCTGAATTAAGCACTTTTAATCTTACCGACTTAATGCGATGGGTTGAGGAAGAGACCGGCTGTGTGGTCAGTTTCCACGAACTGTTGCCGCTTTCCGATATTCCGGCCTTGAAACTGCCCGGGGAAATGTACGGTCATCACAGTCCATTCTGTGAATTCGTCAAATTGCAGGGCAATATTTCAAGATGTCTTTCCGAAAAGCAAAAGAGCCTTGCCCGGTCAAAAGCCGGACGCCCGTTTGAAAATATCTGCCGTTACGGCGTATGGGATCTGGTTTATCCCGTCGTCTTTGAGGGCGAAACCGTCGGCGTGCTGTATCTGGGAGGGTTGCGCACCGGTCAAACCATGAAATCCATCAACGGTAAAACTTATTCCGGACCGAAGATTGCCTCCCTCAGCGCGGAAAAGAAAATTCAGTTGAAGCATTGGGGAAAATTTCTGGCGGATTTCGTGATTTTACTGCTGGCCTGCCGCCGCCGGTTTGGGGAAAAAATTCCCCGCCAGAAAAAAAAGGAATTTTATGCCCACGCCGCCGATGCTTTCATCCATAATCATTATCGGGAAGATATCCACATCAACGACTTGGCCGCTCAGTTAAGTTGTCATCCCAATTATCTGGGGCGCATGATTCAGCGCGCCGGCGGGAAATCTTTTCGCCGGCTTTTGACGGAATTCCGGGTTGAGAAAGCCAGGCCATTGCTGGCGGTGGAGCATTATACGGTGACCGATGCGGCCTCCGCCTGCGGTTTTTCGGATTCAAATTATTTCAGCGCCGTGTTTCACCGGCTGACAGGGGGCGCGCCAAAAGAATTTTACAGAAGATACCGGCGCCCCAAATGATTTCCGGTGTTGCCCTTGTCCAGCGCGCGTTTTATTCGCCTTCGCCAGCCTGCCCGCGGCGGCCAGGGATCCGCCCGTGGCGGAAATACTGGATTCCCATTTTCATGGGAATGACAGAATGGAAAAATCTTATCAGGAAAACAAGAAAATACGGGATAATAGATGAGCGGGCTAACCAGCCCGCGTTTTATTTTTTCAGCGCCTTCTTGAATTCCGCGGTCAGCGCCGGCAGAATTTTGAACAAATCGCCGACTATGCCGTAGGTGGCGTATTTCAGGATCGGGGCTTCGGGATCTTTGTTAATCGCAACGATAATGTCCGAGGAAGACATGCCGGCCAGATGCTGAATCTGGCCGCTGATGCCGCAGGCAAAATAGATTTTCGGGCACACGGTCTTGCCGGTCTGGCCGACCTGGTGGGAGTAGGGGATCCAGCCCGCGTCAACCGCGGCGCGCGATGCGCCGACCCCCGCGCCCAGGACAGCGGCCAGGTCGCGGACAAGCGAAAAATTTTCAGGCGCCTGCAGGCCGCGTCCGCCGGAAACAATAATATTGGCCTCGGCAATATTCATCGTTGTCTCAACTTCCGGAATGAATTTAAGGCGTTTGGTCCGGCTTTTCATAACTTCATCGGCAATCTGTTCCAGGATGGTCTGTCCCGAACGTTTTGAATCAACAATGGCTTCTTTCATCACCTTATGCCGGACCGTGGCCATTTGCGGCCGGTGGTTCGGGGTGATGATCGTGGCCATGATGTTGCCGCCGAAAGCCGGGCGGGTCTGCAGAAGATTTTTTGTTTTTGGATCAATATCCAAGCCGGTGCAGTCGGCGGTCAAGCCGGCCTTCACGGTAACGGCCACGCGCGAAACTAGACTGCGGCCGATGGTCGTGGCGCCGCAGAGCATGATCGCGGGATTGCGCCGGCGGATCAGCTCAATGAGGGTGGCGGCATACGGTTCATCCTGAAAATATTCCAGTTCCGGCCGGTCCACCACGTAGACCATGTCGGCGCCGCGGCTGACGAGTTCCCCAACGGTGGCGCCCACGTTGTGTCCCAGAATGACCGCGGCCAGGCGCATCGCCAGCTGGTCGGCCAGTTTCCGGCCCTCGCCGAGCAGTTCATAGGTGATGGACTGCACTTTGCCGTCTTTCTGTTCGGCAAAAATCCAGACGTCCTTGTAGCCGCTTAAATCCTTGGCCGGCGCCTTTGCTTTTCGCAATTCAATGGCCTTGAATTTGCAGACGTCCACGCAGGCGCCGCACAAATTACATTTTGTCAGGTCAATAATTGCCAGCTTATCCTTGACTTCAATGGCGCCGAAAGGACAGGCCTTGATGCAGAGCTTGCATCCCACGCATTTTTCGGGAATGACGAATATCATTTCTTTGTCCATATGTCGTTCTTCTATAGTGCAATCATAACTGCCGCCCGCAGTGCTATGCACAGCATTGCAGGCGGGTCATTCCCGATCTAATGCTACTCTGCGAAGTAAGCCTTCGCTACGAAGCACGAGTCGGGAATCCAGATTCATATATGTCTCTCCTGGATTCCCGCTTTCGCGGGAATGACATGGCGGAGAGCAAAAATCTATACAAAACCTACGCCGAGGACGCAATAACGGCATCCTTCAGTTTTGCCACAAGCTGCGGGACTATTTCCGCCGGCTCGCCCTTGAATATTTCCCCTCCGGCGCGCGGCGGCGGGGTGAAAATTTTTACGACCTTGGTGGGCGAGCCGTCCAGGCCAAGGTTTCCCGGTTCACAGGCGAGGTCAACGCTTTTCCAGAGCGTGATTTGAGCCTTCTTGGCCGCCAGTTTTCCCTTCAGGGAGGGAATGCGCGGTTCGTTGATTTCCTTGACCACGGTCAGAAGACAGGGCAGGGGAGCGCGGATGATTTCCGTGCCTTCTTCCAGCAGACGTTCGGCGGCGATATAATCATCGGCCAACTCCTCAATTTTGCGGACATAGGTGATCTGCGGCAGGTCCAGATGGGCGGCTAGGCCGGGACCGACCTGGGCCGTATCGCCGTCGGAGGCCTGTTTCCCGCAAATAATCAGCGAAAACGGCGTATTTTCCCCAAGTTTTTTCAGTGCCATGGCCAGGGTGTAGCTGGTGGCCCAGGTGTCGCTGCCCGCAAAGGCCCGGTCCGAAAGGAGAATGGCGTTATCCGCTCCCATGGAAATCGCTTCGCGCAGGGCGTTTTCAGCCTGGGGCGGACCCATGGTCAGAACCGTCACCTTGCCGCCCTTCTTTTCCTTTATGCGGATGCTTTCCTCAATGGCATACATGTCAAAAGGATTTATGATGGAGGCCACCCCTTCGCGGATCAGAGTGTTGGTCTTCGGATCAATCCTGACGTTTGCCGTGTCGGGCACCTGTTTTATACAAACAACAATATGCATCTTGACCCTGAAAATATTATCTGATTGTTTTTCAAACGCGTTGAAAACAGAAAAACGCAACCTTTATATTATCAGTTGCTTAAACTTGCAAGCCGTTTTTATTTGAAAATTTATTTGACGCACGGCATAATTGTCCCTGACACAGTGATGAATATCCGAATCAGACAGACGAATAGTGAAGCACCCCGCGGCAACCTGCTCCGCCAGAGTAGCTCCGGCTACGCAGGTCGAGTCTTTGCGGAACCCTGCGAAGCCAAAGACGCCATTCCTCCCTGTGGCAACCTACTTCGCCCAAAGGGCTACGAAGGTCAAGAGCCACAGGGCTTTTTGGCGAAGAAGGGTCAGGCGCGGCGGCATTGGCCGTTGTCGCTGATCGCGGCCGCCTTGATCATTCTGATCGCGGCCTCCGCCCTTCTTTATCTCCGCGCGCTGGCCGCGCTTTATGAGAAAGCCTCGCGTTCCTCGGCCGCAAAATCCGTTATTGATCAGGGCGCCTATATCTCCCAATGGCTGGCGGAACACCCCTTCTTCCAGAGCACCCCGGCTTCGTCCGCCAGCGGCGAGGCTGCGCCGGGGCGCGCCCAGAACGAAAGCGAAAACGTGGAAAATTTCAACCGCACCGTTGACTGGCTGCAGAAGATGGAAAGCGGAGTGCAATATGTGGCCGTCAGCGAGGACGATGTTGTTTTGTATCAACGGCAGATTGGCGGCGGGAAAACAGAGCTTGGCTCCGCCCCGCCTGTTCCGGCGCGCCAGGGACGGATGACGATCGGCCGCAAAAAACTTGTGCTCGGCACAAATATCATGCCGGTGATCACGTTTTCCATGTCCCAGACAACGCCGGACGGCCATAAGCGCGCGCTGGAGGTGGCATTAAACAAGGCCGTTATTGACCGGCAAAGCGCCGGCTCAACTTCAGCGCTCAATAAAATGTTTTACCTGTCCCTGATAACGATTTCCATTGCTTTTGCGGTCTGCCTGCTGGCCGTCATCGGCCTGGTCCACCGCGAAATGGTATGGCAGAAGAGAATCCGGCTTGATGAGCACCTGGCTTTTGCCGGGTCCGTGGCCGGGAGCGTCATCCACGATTTCAGGAATCCATTGTCGGCCATGCGCCTTGATGCCCAGCTCCTTCAAAACGAAATTTCAAAAGGAAGCGGTTTCCGGCCGGAGCGCCTGGCGGAACTTGCCGGCCGGATGGTCCAAACAATTGACCGGATTGACGGTTTGCTGGCCGAATTTCTTGTCCTGGCCAGGCCGGAAGGAAATGTGCGCGAAACGTTTGAGATCAATGCCTGTGTTCTTGACTGCATGGAACTTTTGAAAATGCGGTTTGAAAATGCGGGCGTTAATCTGGTGTCCGACCTGGCCGCGGAGCCCTTGGTCATATCCGGATTCCCGGCCCAGTTCAAACGGGCGGTTTTGAACATCATGACCAATGCCGAGCAGTGTTCGCCGCCGACCGGCACAATAACCATTCAAACCCTCAGGGCAAAAAAACACGCCGTGATTAAAATCACCGATGAAGGGCCGGGTGTTCCCGATGCCGAAAGAAAAAAAATCTTTGAGCTTTTTTATTCAAACCGTCCCGGCGGAACCGGCATCGGCCTGGCGCTGGCCAGAACCGCCATGGAAAACTGCGGCGGTGAAATCGTTGTGGCAACGCCGGCCAGCGGCCAGGGCGCGTGTTTTATTGTCCGCATTCCACTGATTTCCTGAGGCGGAAAAAATGGCAAGAGAACCGGATCAGAAACCAAAAATACTGCTGATTGAAGACGACCCGGACGGCCGCCGCTCTGTCAGCGATGCCCTCGCGGAAGCAGGCTATGACGTTGTCACGGCCGATTGCGGGCGCAAGGGCGTGGAACTGTTCGGCGGACAGGCGTTTGACGCGGTGTTATCCGACATTAAACTGCCCGATATTGACGGCGTCCAGGTTCTCAGGCAGATCCTGCAAGCAGAGCCGGAGATTCCGGTCCTGCTCATGACGGCCTACGGCACCATAACGGCGGCCGTGGAAGCGTTGAAGGCCGGCGCTTATGATTACATCCTCAAACCCCTGGACCTGACCGGCCTGCAGTCAAAAATCACGCATGCCATTGAAACCCGGCGTCTGCGGCGCCAGGTCATTTCGCTGAAGCAGGAATTATTTGCGCGCCCGATCATCGCCACATCCAGGCAGATGCTGGCGGTTTTGAATCAGGTTAAGACTGTTGCTCCAACCCAGGCCAACGTTCTGATCCTGGGCGAGAGCGGCACCGGCAAGGAGCTTGTTGCCCGCGCCCTGCATGCCCTGAGCAGAAATCCGGAGGGAGATTTTATCGCGGTCAATTGCGGCGCTTTCGCCGAATCCCTGCTGGAAAGCGAACTGTTCGGCCATGAAAAAGGGGCCTTTACCGGCGCCACGCAAATGCATTTGGGCGCCTTTGAGCGCGCGCATGGCGGCACTCTTTTCCTGGATGAAGTCGGCCTTTCCTCGCCGCATGTGCAGTCCCGTCTTTTACGCGTGCTGGAGGAAAGGGAGATCATGCGCGTCGGCGGCTCAAAACCGATCGCCGTCAATGTGCGCGTGATTGCGGCTTCCAACCGCGACCTGGAAGATTTGGCCGCGGAAAAAATGTTCCGGCATGATCTGCTTTACCGGCTTCAGGTAATTACCATTTCCATCCCGCCGCTGCGCAGCCGGCCGGATGATATCCGCCCCCTGGCCGAATATTTTATCGCCCGGGCCTGCAAGGAAAACGGCAAGCATATTGAAAACGTTGACCACGATTTTTATGCCGCGCTTGAAAAACATGACTGGCCGGGCAATGTGCGCGAGTTGCGCAATATTATTGAATCGGCCGTCATTCTCGCCGCATCCCCCACGTTGACGTCCGCCGACCTGAGATTGTCCCGCGGGGAACAAACATTTTCCCGGACCGACTCAAAAAATCCGCAACAAACGCTGGCCGGCATTGAAAGGGAAACGATCCTCAACGCTCTGCAAAGGCACAAAGGCAGCCGCACCCTCGCTGCCCGGGAACTGGATATATCAACCCGGACCATCCAGCGCAAAATAAAAGATTACAACCTGCCGTTCTGACCCGGACATTTTGTCCGATCCGCGGACAGATTGTCGTTCTGATTGCCCCCGCCAAAAGATAATCGGCTGTAAATTCATTGATTTTGTTCAATAGATAGGCGGTTAATTTTTTTTTGGCACGAAGATTGCTACGTGAAGAATTGCTAATTATAAAAGACATAATACTGGATTCCCGATTTCCGCCACAGGCTGATCCGCCCGTGGCGGAAAATCGGGAATGACAAACATGCGAAATCATGGCCGACGATCTGGCCGGCGCATGGAAAGAGAGAATCTTACACTCGGTCATTCCCGCGAAAGCGGGAATCCAGGAAGAATCTTTTCCTATATGATAATGCAAAACCGTCAGAATATATTTTTCATTTCAGCCATTGTTCTGCTGGCCATGATTGCACTGATTGAGGGGGTGGTGCTTCTGCGTAATTCGCCGCGCTGGCAAGACTGGACCGACCCTGTTTCCCGGACACTGAGCGCCTGGACCGGCGCGCTGAAGCATCATCGGCCGCAAGCGGAAAATGCCTTGAGGGAAAAAAAGGAAAAGGAGGATATTATCCTCCAGGAAACAGCCGAAGACCTTGAGCGCATGCAGAATCAGATCAATCGTCTTTTCTATGAAATGACTGGTGATCCGGCTTTTCACCGGCATGATCCCCGTTCCCCCTTTGAAAACACCCGCCTCGGCGAAGCCTGGGTGAGGCGTCTGCAGTCTGAAATCGGCCGGATTTTTCAATCGGCGCACGAAAGCCGCCATAACGGCGCGTTGAGTCTTCTTGAACAGGACTGGCGCAATGTCAACGAAGTTTCCTCAATCAATCTGGATGAAAATAGAACGAATTATGTGGTGGCCGTCTCTCTGCCGGGTTTTGAGAAGGCCGATATTAATGTCAGTTTGAACGGCCGGATTCTGACCGTTGAGGCCGGCCGGGAACAACAGCAGACGTCGCAAAATTCTCATGCCACATCAACCGGACGTTTCAAGACACAGATCATGCTGCCGGACAATATTGCCGGCGAAGCGGCCCAGGCTGCTTACGAAAACAGCATCTTAAAGATAACGATTCCCAAAAAACCGGCCGGCAATTCGCTTGCGCGCCAGGTTACGATTATGTAAATTTCACAGCTTAGATGTTTATCCAAACAGAACAAATATTTCGGATAATTATTTATTCTGTCATTCCCGCGAAAGCGGGAATCCAGAACAAAAAAATATATGAATCTGGATTCCAATTTTCATGGGAATGACAAACACTCGGAATGCTTAAAAAGTGTTTAATATTAACAAGGAGAACAAATAAAAATGTTGGCAGTAAAAAATCTTCAAAAAGCCTTCGGGCCTTTACTGGCTGTGCGCGGTGTTTCTTTCAGCGCCGAACAGGGCGAAGTGCTCGGTTTTCTCGGCCCGAACGGGGCCGGCAAAACAACCACCATGCGCATGATTACCGGTTTTTTGCCGCCGACTTCAGGCACGGCGGTAATTAACGGTTATGACATCAGCGCGGCCCCGCGCGAGGCCAAAAAACAAATCGGTTACCTGCCGGAAAACGCGCCGGTCTACGGCGAAATGACCGTTTGGAACTATCTGGCGTTTATCGCCGAAATCCGCGGCTTTACCGGCGCGGCGCGAAATAAAAAGGTCGCGGAAACGATTGAATCCTGCCGGCTGAACACTGTAAAACACCAGGCCATCGGCACGCTTTCCAAGGGATACCGTCAGCGGGTTTGTTTTGCCCAGGCCCTTTTGCATGATCCGCCGGTTTTAATCATGGATGAGCCCACCGACGGACTTGATCCGAATCAGAAACACGTGGTGCGCACAATGATTCGTGAGATGGCCGCCCGGAAGACAATCGTTATTTCCACTCATATTCTTGAGGAGGTGGAGGCGGTCTGCACGCGGGCGGTCATTATCTGCAACGGCGCCATCATCGCCAATAATTCGCCCGCCGAATTAAAAGCCAGGAGCAGACTGCACGGCGCCGTGGAAGCGGTTTTTCGGAGCCTGAACCAGGATATTCTGGGGAAGATAAAAAAACTTTCCGCGGCCGCCGAGGTGACGACCGAGGGCAATACGGTCACGGTCCTGCCGCGGGATGCCGCCATGCTTTTCCGGGAAATGACGGACCTGGCCCGGGCAAATCCGGACTGGCCGCTCACGGGCTTGCGCACGCTGGAAGGCAGGCTGGATGACGTGTTCCGGGAGCTGACCGGAGGACGCTGAAGAAATGTAGAAGGCAGAATGTAGAATGAAGAAACAAAGGTTTAACAAATCATGCGCATTTTATAATAAATTCTGCATTCAAATATAATTGGAGGTTTAAAAATAAATGGACTTTATCCGCAATGCAAAAGCAATCGCCAAGCGCGAGCTGGTTTCCTACTTTGAATCGCCGGTGGCCTATGTCTTCATGGTGGTTTTCTTGATCCTGCTCGGCTTCCTGACATTTTTTGTCTCGCATTTCTATGAAATCGGCCAGGCCGATCTGCGCCCGTTCTTTTTCTGGCACCCCTGGCTTTTCCTGATCCTTGTGCCGGCGGCCGCCATGCGGCTCTGGGCGGAGGAGCGCCGTTCCGGCACAATTGAAACGCTTCTGACCCTGCCGGTATCCATGACCGAGGCGATCCTCGGCAAGTTTCTGGCGGCGTGGATTTTTATCGGACTCATTATTGCGCTTACCTTCCCGATTATCCTCACCACGGCTTACCTCGGCAATCCCGACAAGGGCGCCATTATCGGCGGCTATCTCGGCAGTTTTCTGCTGGCGGGCACCTACCTTGCCATCGGCATGATGACCTCGGCCTTCACGCGCAACCAGGTGATCAGCTTTGTGCTCGCGCTGATGATCTGTCTGTTTTTATTGCTGGCCGGCTGGCCGCCGGTGACCGACCTGCTCGTCAAGTGGGCCCCGGAGTGGCTGGTGAACGGCGTGGCGGCCTTGAGTTTCATGCCGCACTATGAGGCGTTTCAGAAGGGTGTCATTGACAGCCGCGACATTGTTTATTACCTGAGCGTGATGGTCTTCATGCTCTTTGGCACTTACCTTGTCCTTGAAAACAGAAAATCGGCCTGAACAAAATGCGTGAAGTGTGAATGTCATTCCCGATTTTCCGCCACGGGCGGATCAGCCTGTGGCGGAAATCGGGAATCTAGGATCAGAGTAGAAGAATACTGGATTCCCGCTTTCGCCTGCCCGCAATGCTACGCATAGCGTTGCAGGCGGGCGGGAATGACAGAAGGTGATGAAAGAAAAGGACAGACGAGAGACAGCTTTGACAGTGACTTTTACGCAATACAAAAATAAAGGAGAAAGATGAGCGCGACAGGATCAAAATTGATTTGGAAATGGAGTGGGGGGGCCTTGGGATTGCTGACGCTCCTTGTTATACTGGTGGCGGTCAACGTTATCCTCGGCAACGTTCACTTCCGGAAAGACCTGACCGAGGAAAAAATTTTCACCCTTTCCGAGGGGACGCGCAATGTCCTCGCAAAGCTGGATGCGCCGGTCACCCTTAAATATTTCTTTACCCGCCGCGCCGCCGAGACGCCGATTATGCTCAAGACCTTTGCCCAGCAGATTGAAGACCTGTTGAAGGAATACCGGCTGGCCGGCGCCGGCAAAGTCATCGTGGAAATTTATGATCCTGAGCCGGATTCGGAGGCCGAGGAATGGGCGGAACGTTATGGGCTAAACGGTCAGAACCTGGAAATGATGGGCGCCCCTGTTTATTGCGGCCTGGTGGCCGTGAAAGGCGACGCCTTTGAAACCATGCCATCCGTTGATCCCCGTTCCGAGGAACTGCTGGAATATAACATTACCCGCATGATTTCGCGCGTGGCCAATCAGAAGAAACCCGTGATCGGCATTATGAGCAGTCTGCCGGTCATGGGCGTGCGCGCTTTTCCCTACGCCATGCCCGGCCAACCCCAGCCAAAAAGCCAGCCGCCCTGGGCCGTTTTTCAGGATTTAAACAAGGATTACGATGTGCGCCAGGTTCCGGCCGGCGCGGAGCAGATTGAGCCGGATATCAACGTCATGGTCGTCATCCATCCCAAAAACCTTTCCGAGAAAACTCTTTTCGCCCTGGACCAGTTTGTCCTGCGCGGCGGACGCTTGCTGGCTTTTCTTGATCCCCTCTGCATGTGCGAGGCCATGCAGCAGTCCGAGATGCCTCCCGACCGTTCCCAGCCGTTTTCAGACCTGAACAGATTGACGGAGGCCTGGGGCGTCAAATACGAAGCCGACAAGGTTGTGGCTGATCTGGAAGCCGCCACCCGCGTGAGGCGGAACGATAATACCGTTGACGAAAGCCCCGTATTTCTCAGCCTGCGGCAGGAAAACATTGACGGCCAGAACGTCATCACCGCGCCGCTTGAGTCCCTGATTCTGCCCGGCGCCGGCGCATTTGCCGGAACGGGAACCGAGGCGCTCAGCGTGGAATCTTTGCTGGTCTCCTCCCCCCAGTCGCAGTTGGTTAACGCCATGGCGGCCCAGCTCGGTTCCGAGGCGGTCCGCCGCGATTTTCAGGCCGGGATGAAAAAGATGAATTTGGCCCTGCTGCTGCACGGCCGGTTCAAAACCGCTTTCCCGGAAGGCGCTCCAAAAGCGGCTCCGGAAACTGACGCGGCCAAGGCCAAGGACCAGAAGGCGGAAGAACCTAAAAAGGCGGAACCGTCCTCCCTCAAGGAAAGCGAAAAGCCGTCCACGGTTATTCTCGTCGCCGATGTGGACCTGCTCTACGACGCTTTTACCGTTCAGGAGATGAACCTGTTCGGAACGCGCGCCTTTCAGCCGGTGAATGACAATATCAACTTTTTTATCAACGCCGTTGATCACCTTGCCGGCAGCGCCGATCTCGCCAAAATCCGTTCCCGCGGCCGGTTTGACCGCCCTTTTGACCGGGTTGTCGCCCTTCAGCGCCAGGCGCAGGAGAAATGGCTGGTGAAAGAACGCGCGCTTCAAACACAGCTGGAGACCACCCGCGCCAGGCTGGAGAACCTCCAGAGCCAGAAGGACAAAAATCAGAAATATATTTTAAGCCCGGAACAGGAGGAGGAAATCAACCGTTTCCGGCAGGAGCAGGTCAAAACCCAGCATGAGTTGAAACAGGTGCGCAAAAATCTGCGCGAGGGAATAGAACAGCTGGGCGTTAAGGTAAAAATCGTCAATATCCTGCTGATGCCCGTTCTCGTGGCCGCCGCCGGCCTGGTCTTTGCCTGGCACCGGAGGTCAAAGACGATTAACAAGGAGAAAACCAAATGAAACCAAAGACCTTGATTATATTTCTGGCACTGGCCGTCCTGCTGGCGGGATTGGCCTATTATTCCGCCCAGAAGGAAAAACCGTTTTCAACGCCCGCGGCCATCGGTGCGAAAATCCTTCCGGACCTTGCCATAAACCGTGTCGGCAAACTGGTCATTACTTCAAAAGACGGCGTCATCATGGTCGTAAAATCAAAGGAGAAATGGCTGGTGGCCAGTCGTTTTAATTATCCCGCCAATTTTGACAAAGTGGCTGACATGATCCGCGAATTAAGCGAATTGAAAGTCGGTCAGACCGTCAATGCAAATCCTTCCCAACTCGGCGCTTTCAATCTCGTTTCGCCTGTGCCCGCCGGAACGAACCGGTCTTCCAATACCGGCACATTTGTGGAACTGCGCGATGAAAAGGATGGTCTCCTGGCTTCGCTCCTGATTGGCAAGGGTTTCATGCGGTCCTCGGCCGCGCCTTCAAAGGAGACGATGATGAATTTCGGCGGCTATGCTGACGGCCAGTATGTTCAAACCATGGATGGCAGGGTCTGTCTCGTGTCCAAAAACCTTGGCCGCCTGACGGAATCGGCCAAAACATGGCTGGCGGATGATTTCATCAATGCGCCTTCCGCCGATATCAAGGAGATAAAGTTTTCCGGACCGGACCGCGCTGAGGTCAGGCTTGTCCGCGCCAAGGACGGCGATGCGTTCACGCTGGCCGGCTTGCGTCCGGAAGAAGGCAGCCTTGAAAGCTCAAAGGTTAATCAGATCACCGGCGCGCTGAACCGTCTCGGTTTTGACGATGTGGCCGATCCCGCCTTGACGCTGAAAGAAACCGGCCTTGACCGCCCCCTTGTCTTCAGGGCAACGACCAAGGACGGGCTCATTTACACTCTCCAGCTTGGCAACACGCTTACCAATGAAAACTTTGACCGCTATGTTACCGTTTCTGTGACCAACGAATTCTCCGCCGGCCAACAGGTTGCCGAAAAGGCAAAACAGAAAACGGATCAAAAGGAAGGCCAGCCGGCCGCGGAACAGAAAAACATCTCCGGGCAGGTAACGGAATTAAACAGCAAATTCGGATCGTGGATTTATGTCATCAAATCCTATCGCGCCGAGCCGATGCTGTTTACGCGCGCTGATTTGATCAAAAAACCGGAACCATCCCGGCCGGAGGGCGCTCAGACCGATGCGCCGGTCATAAACGCGCCGGACAATACGCCGGCCCCGGAGCAGCCGCCCGAACCCGACAAGAAAAACAAGACGAAAAATAAATCTAAAAAATAATCTGATCAAGGAGAAACCATGGACCATGATGCCATAACCAAAACAACCAATCTGATTCACGAACAGACCAAGGCGTTTGACATTCTGCGCCAGGAAGTGATGAAAGTGCTGGTCGGCCAGGAAAAGCTCCTGGACCGCATGCTGATTGCGCTGATTACCGGCGGCCATGTTCTTTTGGAAGGCGTGCCCGGCCTCGCCAAGACCACCGCGGTCAAGACCCTGGCCAAAACGCTGGGACTTCAATTCCGGCGCATCAGTTTCACCCCGGATTTACTGCCGGCTGATTTGATCGGCACGCAGGTGTATGACCTCAAGACCGGGACTTTCTCGCCGAAAAAAGGGCCGGTCTTTACCAATCTGCTGCTGGCCGACGAGATCAACCGCGCCCCGGCCAAGGTCCAATCGGCGCTCCTGGAAGCCATGCAGGAGCATCAGGTGACGATCGGCGACACAACCTATCCTCTGCCCGATCCGTTCCTGGTGATGGCCACGCAGAATCCGATTGAACAGCAGGGCACTTATCCTCTGCCCGAGGCGCAGATTGACCGTTTCATGCTCAAGTGCAAGATAACTTATCCATCCAAGGACGACGAACGCCGTATTATGGACCGCTTTACCAGGCGGCAGGTGATAGAAATCAACACGGTCATGTCGGCCGCTCAGATAGCGGCTTTGCGCGATCTGATGGACCAGGTCTACTGCGATGAGAAGGTCGGCGATTACATTCTGGACATCGTTTTTGCCACGCGCAAACCGTCGGATTACGGCATCAAGATTGATCACCAGATTGAATTCGGCGCCTCGCCCCGCGCTTCTCTTTACCTGAATCTGGCTTCCCGGGCGAATGCCATGCTCCACGGCCGGGGTTATGCCACCCCGCAGGACGTCAAGGAAGTGGCTTATGACATCCTGCGGCACAGAATCATGCTCACTTATGAGGCGGAGGCGGAGGAAGTCAGCAGTGAGGATGTCATTACCCGCCTGCTGAACGATATTCCGGTCCCGTAAGAAAGGCAGAATTAAGAATGCAGAATGAAGAAACAAAGCCAGGTGTCTGAAAATTCTGCATTCTTCATTCTGCATTTAAATTATGGCCATTGATACCAAAGAACTGATGAAACATGTCCGCCGGATCAGGGTGTTCACCACCAAATTCGTGGATGAGCATATCAGCGGGGAATATCATTCCGTGTTCAAGGGCCGCGGCATGGAATTTGACGAAGTGCGCGAATATGTCCCCGGCGATGATGTCCGCTCCATTGACTGGAACGTGACCGCCCGCATGGGCCATCCCTTCGTGAAACGGTTCTGCGAGGAGCGCGAGTTGACCATTATTTTCATGGTGGATATATCCGGTTCAATGTGTTTCGGCTCCATCAGCCGCTCAAAAGCGGAGGTCGCCGCCGAATTGACCTGCCTCCTTGCCCTTTCGGCCATCAAGAATCAGGACAAAGTGGGCATGATTCTGTTCAGCGACCGGATTGAACGGCATATTCCGCCGCGCAAGGGGCGCACCGCGGCCATGCGCCTTGTCCGGGAAGTCCTGGCCGCCGAAGAAACCCGCCGGCCGACTGACCTGGCGTCCGCCCTGCGCTTCCTGAACAAAACCCAAAAACGGCGGGCGGTGGTGTTTCTTATCTCCGATTTCCAGTCCAAAGAATATGAAAGCGAACTGCGCGTAACGGCCAGACGCCATGACCTCATTTGCTGTCCGGTTTCCGACCCGCGCGAATTTTCGCTCGTTAACGTCGGCCTGCTTGAGATTATTGACCCGGAGACCGGCGAGCTTATGGAGGTTGACACCGGTTCCCGGAAAGTAATTGAGGCCTTCCGCCGGCAGGCCGAAGGCGAGGAGGAGGAATTGTTCGGCCGGTTCAAGCGGCTGAAAACCGATTCGCTAAAACTTTCAACCGACCGGGCCTTTGTGGACGATGTCCGCCGCTTGTTTCATAAGCGCCAGAAAAGGCTGGGGCGCGGATAGCCATTGGAAATGCAGCCACGTCAGCGCCGAAGGCGCTAAGTGGCCACTTGCTGCTTTGCGGCGACGTGGAATGCAGAATGAAAAAACAAAGTCATATCGTATTATGCGTTTTACACCTGTTCATAGTTGCGGCAGTTTTGCTCTGCCTTGGGGCGGGGTGCCGGCGCAATCAAAATATTCCTGCCACCGCTGATCAGCCCCTGGTTGAGACCATCAAGTCCGGTCCGATAGAATTTACCGTCACGGCTGATCCCCCCCAGGTCCATCTTGACCGCGATATTCTCCTGACATTGAGTGTTTGCGCCCCTTCCAACATAGAGGTGCGCCTGCCGCCCCTGGAAAACAGGTTGAAAGGTTTTGTGCTCAACGGCGCCTTTACGCGCGAAGGTCAGAACCGCGGCAACAAACCGGTCAAGGAATACTGTTTCCGGCTGACACCGACCCTGGCGGATGAATACCGTGTTGCGCCCATGGCCATTGTCTGGATCAACCGCGCAGCCACGCCTCCTTCGGACCCGTCCGCCACAGCCGGCGGCGCCGCGGCCGAGGGATGGTTTGCATCCCCCCCGATCGTTCTTCAGCCAGTTGCCGTGGCAAAGGGGCCGCCTGGCGCGACAATTCAAGACATCGCGGCGCCGGCCTGGATTTATCCGCCCTTTAAGACCGTGGCGCTTTGGGCGCTTTGCATCATCGGCTCAGCCGGTGCCGTCTACCTCCTCTGGCGGATAAGCCGGCGCATTCACCGGGCCATTAAACTGCGGCACATGTCCCCTAAAGAACGCGCGCTATATGAACTCAACGAGCTTCTGACCCGGGATTTCATCGGCAAAGGCAGAATCAAGGAGTTCTATCTGGAACTTACCATGATTGTGCGGCGCTATATTGAACGGGCACATGCCATCAGGGCGCCCGAGCAGACCACGGAGGAATTCCTCGGCGCGGCGGCAAAAAATCATGAATTCAGCCGGGAAGTTGTCCTGAAACTGCGGACCTTTCTGCAGACGGCCGATCTGGTCAAATTTGCCGCCTATTGTCCCGGCCGTGAGATCATTGACCAGACTCTGGCCACGGCGCGCGATTACATTGACACGGATGAGCAGGTTCAACACAAGGTAAAAGAAAATTAGCCAAAGATATTTGAAATTGGAAACTAGAAATTGGGCGGAATGGAATCAGATTTTTATCTGCCCAATTTCTCCGCACTTGGCGGATCCGCCTCCGGCGGAAAATTTCCAGTTTCTAATTTCGCAAAGTCTGTTCGCGGAGTCTGTCGCAGTCGCCAGACTCATTTAGTCAAAAAAATATCAGACAAGGAAGTCAGCATGTTCCGATTTGCCAATCCATATTATTTTTTTCTTTTAATTCCGCTTATCCTGGCATTCTGGGCCGTTTATGCGCGGCGGGTCAGCCGTGCCACGGTCTTTGCGCCGACCAGCCGCCTGCCGGCCGCGCGCCATTCATGGCGTAAATTCCTGCGGATTTTTCTCCCCGCGCTTTATCTGATCGGCTTGGTTCTGATGATCATCGCGCTGGCCAGGCCGCAGACGGTATTTTCCAAAACCGCCGTAAAGGCAAACGCCATTGCCATTCAAATGGTGGTGGATGTCTCCGGCTCAATGCAGGCGCTTGATTTTTCAACTTCCGAAAAATCGCGCACGCGGCTTGATGTTGTCAAGGAGACTTTTGCCGCGTTCATTAAACATCGTTCCGATGATCTGATCGGCCTGGTTACCTTTGGCGGATACGCCACCAGCCGCGTGCCCCTGACGATTGATCACGGCGTTCTTCTCCACTGCCTGAAGGGGGTGGAAACGCCCCTGCCCAAACTAAATTCCCAGGGACAGATTGCCAACCAGGAGGAATTGCTCACCGCCATCGGCGATGCGCTCGCCACTGCCTGCGCCCGGCTTGAAAAAACGGAGATAAAATCAAAGGTGATCGTTCTCCTGAGCGACGGCGAATCCAACACCGGACTTATCAAGCCGGATGACGCCATCAAAGCCGCCAAAGTCCTGGGGGTAAAAGTCTACACCATCGGCGTGGGCTCCAACGGCCGCGCGCCGTTTCTGTTGCGCGACATGTTCGGCCGCAGCACCGTTCAATATGCCGAAGTGCGCCTGGATGAAAATCTTTTGCGCCGGATGGCGGAAGCAACCAAAGGCCAGTATTTTAACGTCCGCGATCCGAAAGGCCTGACCAAGGCCATGAATGAGATAAACAAGCTTGAAAAAACGGCCGTGAACAAGGAAATTTACAACCAGTATGATGAATGGTATCTGCATTTTCTTGCCCCCGGGTTGGTTTTGATGGCGCTGGGCACAATGTTGAACATGCTGGTTTTAAGGGAAATTGTCTAAAGGGTCAAAAAGAGGAAAAAACAGGATCATTTCTGGATTCCCACTTCCGTGGGAATGACAGGAAAGATTGGGAACAAGCGAATGCTGACAGAAAAAAAACAATGTCATTCCCGATCCGCCACAGGCGGAATCGGGAATCCAGATTTGTAACACAAAAATGAATTTGCAATTCGTAAACGGGTGGGTTTTGTTTCTGCTCTGGCTGGTGCTGGCGCTGGCCGCGCTCTGGCTCATGCTTTACCGCCGGAGGCAGAGAGCGCTTCACTCATTTCTGGCCGAACCAATGCTGGAAAAACTCGCCCCTTCCACCAGGCCGTTCCGGTTCTACTGGCAGCTCGCACTGGTCCAGGTCGGCCTGTTGCTGCTCCTTATCGCCGCGGCCCGGCCGCAGTGGGGCATGGAAGAAAGAACGGTCTTCCAGCGCGGACGGGATTTAATCATCGCCCTTGATGTCTCGCGCTCCATGCTGGCGCGCGATGTTCATCCCAACCGTCTGCAAAGGGCCAAGACGGACATTCAGGACCTTTTACGCGAACTGCACGGCGACCGCGTGGCGCTGTTGACCTTCCGCGGGCATGCCGTTCAATTGTGCCCGCTTACAACCGACTACGCCTATCTGGAGCAGATTCTGGACGATGTCACCGTTGAATCGGCGCCGCGCGGCGAAACAAACATCGGCGATGCGATTGAGAAGGCCCTGGCCGCTTTTGAAAGCGATGAAGGCGCGCACCGGGCCATGATTCTGATATCGGACGGCGAAGATCTGGCCGGCCAGGCCAGGGCCGCGGCCGAGAAAGCCAAGGCCGAGGGGGTTGTTATTTTTACCGTGGGTCTGGGCGATCCAAAGGGCGCCAGAATTCCCGGCGCATCCAAGTCCGATCCCTACCTGACTTATCAGGGTAAAGAGGTGGTTTCCAGGCTCCAGCACGAAACGCTCAAGGAAATAGCGGAAATCACCGGCGGAGCGTATGTGCCGGTCGGCGTGGCCAATGTAAAACTCGGCAAACTCTATAGCGAGCATTTAAGCAAAATCACCGCGCGCGATCTTGAGGAAAGCCTGCAGAAACGCATGATTGAACGTTACCAGTTGTTTCTTCTCCCCGGCGCGCTCCTGCTCATGGCGGCCGCGTTCCTGAGCCGGGGACGTCTTGCCACGCGCAAAAATCCGGCCGGCATATCCGCCGACCATGCAGAAACATTCTTTCCGCATGTGCGCGCGACAAAATTGATGATATTTTTTATCGGCCTGCCGCTGATTTTTCAGGCAAATCAAATATTTGCGGAAACTAATGTATTGTCGTCCAAAGAGTCGCCTGATACCGCGGCATCAAATCAGTCCGTGTCCGTTTCAAACATGCCGCCTGCGTCAATAAAATCGGAAATGTTCCCGGCCGGAAGGGAGGGGGCAAGCAAGGCGCAGGGATTGTATCGCCGCGGCGCTTACCTGCCATCGGCCTCTTTTTATCTGCATGCCATGAGCAATTCTAATTTGAAACTGCAGAACGACTGTCTTTTTAACGCCGGGTGCGCCTTTTACCGCGCCGGCGATTATGCGAAGGCGGCGGATTCTTTCAACCGGATAAGCGGTGCGGAAAATACCGATCAGGAAAAAGTTTTCTACAACCTCGGCTGTGCAACCTATCGTCTTGCCGAACAGTCTGACAAGGCAGGCACCAACCGTCCGCCGGAGCTTAAACCAAGCCTGCTTGAAAAGGCGGGCATTGCTTTCCAGCGTTCATTACGCGCGCGGCCGGATTTGTCCTGGCGGAGCTTTTGGCGAAAACCGGCTTACCAGCCTGCGGCCGACAATCTGGCGGTCATCACCAATACGCTTCCCAAAGCCAGGGAGGATGCGAAACTGCTCTCGCTCATGGCTCAATACGGCAATCAACCGCCGGGGCAATTGGCCGACCTGATCCTGGAAAATCAAAGAAATATAATCAAAAATCTTCCGGGCATAATGACCAATGCCACCCCGGCGCGCATCACTCAGTTTGAAGGCCTGGCCGGACAGCAGCGCGCCAATGCCGATTTGCTGATTCCGCTCAAAATGACTCTTTCCAGCGCTCTGTCCCGTCAGGGACAAACCGGCCAACAACAGATTCCACAGCTTGGGCAGCATATGGAGGCCATCCAGAACTCCATGAATGAAGGCTATAATTATCTGCGCGATATTGACAATCGCGCGTTCCAGCCCGCCAAGGCGTCAGAACGCGGCGTTTATAATCTCTGGAAAGCGCTGGCTCCTTTTGAAAAATTACTGCAGGAGGATATCAGGCGGCAGACAAACACAATTGTCATGACCAAGGCGGCTATGGCTGACGCTGAAATGGATGCGGAGACCATCCCGATGGAACAGAAGGAAGCGCAGGAATTAACCAGACTCTTTACGGAGCGCTTTGCCCAGGCCGTCCCGCCGGAAGGGACCCCGGCTGACCAGAAATTGCCGGGCATGCCCGCTGCCCCGCTCCCTGATGAAGGAACGGAAACGCCGTCCACCAATACGGCGCCCAAAATTACCCGCGAAACGCGCACCAATATCCTGTTTCTTGCGGAGCAGGCGGTAAAAGCACAAACAAAAGCAAGTCAATTTCTGGCTTTTACCAACCTGGAAGCTTCCTTGCCGGAACAGCGTCATAGTTATGATCTGCTGAAAGAAATTGAAAAATTACTTCCGAAAGACAAAAACCAGCAAAAAAATCAGCCGAATCAGGACCAGCAAAAACAGCAACAGGATCAGAACCAGAAGCAGGAAAACCAGGATAAGCAACCGCCGCCTCAGCAGGATCAGAAACAACAAACTCCTCCGCCTCAGCCGGAGGAAAAACCGCAACCGCCGCAGCAACCCCAGGAACAGCCTTCCCAGCCGGAACAGAAAGATCAGAAGGAAATGACCCCCGAACAAATGCGCGCTTTGCTGGAAAAGGCGCGTCAGAGGGAAAAAGAACACCGTGAAGATAAAATGCGCGATGAATATATTCCGCCGTCACCCGTTGACCGCGACTGGTGAGCGTTACATTTTTGCCCAAGGATGTCATTCCCGACCAACCGCGCAGAATGCGCGGTTGGATCGGGAATCCAGGAAAAAAAAATTATGGATTCCCGTTTTCACGGGAATGACAAAATGGGGAAGCGTTTTATTATGTATAATGGCATGTAATTCTTTTGCCGCCGAAGAGCTCAGCGTCAAGGCGACCGCCAACCGGGATCAGATTTATATCGGCGAATCATTTATTCTGGAAATCACTGTTTCCGGCTCCGACCGGCCGGCCGAAATTGATTTCAGCAGTTTGAAAAACGCCAATGTCCGCGCGCTCGGCAGCCGGAATATCAGCAATTACCAGATTACCATTATCAACGGCAAAATGACCAAGGAGGGGTTCAGCGGATTTATTTCCAGCTATGAGGTTACGCCGCTTGCCTCCGGCCGGTTTCAAACCGGACCGATTAATGTTAAAATCAATGAAAAATTATTGACGGACACCGGCCCGGTTGTCACCGTTACCGACATTGAAAAACAGGACCGGGTGATTCTGACCGTAACCGCCTCCCGCGAAACGGTGCTCATTGACGAGCCGTTTTCGGTCACGCTCAATCTTAAAATCAAATGCATGCCGGGTGCCGCCGCCGTTATTGAGCCGCTTTTCCCGGACAATCCCCCGGCGCTTACCATCCCGTGGCTGGACCAGGAAATGGCCGGCTTGACCGGCCCGGACTTGCGCCAGCATTTGACCGGTTATCTGGCGCCGCATTGGAACCAGCCCGGGGTTACAATCAATAAATTCACTCTGGCGTCCGATCCATTTGATATCGGCAGTATGTTTTTACGCGAGCCGCGCAAGGCAAAATTTTCCCTTCCCTCAAAAACAGTCCGGATTAACGGCCAGCCGTATTACGAATACAGCCTGCAGTTTGACTATGTTTCCAAGGACGAGGGGAATTATGTTTTTGGCCCGGTTATCTTCAAGGGCGGCGTGCCCGAACGGCTGGATGAACACGGCCGCGCGGTCGGCGCCAATATTTTCGCCGTCGGTCCTTCCTGCACGGTCAGGGTCATACCGCCGCCGGACGAGGGCCGGCCCGCGTCTTACAGCGGGGCGATCGGCAGCAACCTGACCATCAAAGCTTCGCTGGATGCCACCAACTGCAATCTCGGCGATCCCCTGACGTTGACCCTGACGGTTGCCGGCCAGGTTAAACTTGATAAAATGCTTCCGCCGAAGCTCACTCTGCAGACCAATCTCCTGGAGCGTTTCACGATTTATGATAACACCGTCCAGTCCATTAAGAAAAATTCATACAACCAGTATTTATACACCCTCCGTCCCACCCAGGCCGGAAGTTTTGAGGTTCCGCCGATAGAAACAGCCTATTACGACGTGGTCAACCGCAGGTATAAAAGAATTTTCACCGCTCCCGTTCCCCTGCAGGTTCGGCGCGGAGCGGAAGTTACGGAAGCGCAGATTATCGGCAGCACCAATCAGCTCAGCCAGAAAAAAGAGGCGATGGATGAGCGGAACGATATCCCGGCGCCGATCCGGATGGATGCAACCGGCGCCCGGCCGGCCAGCCTGCTGGGCGGTGCGCGCGTGGCGGTCCTGGCCGGCGCCGGGCCGATCCTGTATTTTGCGCTGGTGCTTTTTGGATTTATCGGCCGCTCCAGCCGTAAAATCAGGAAGATCAGGCATGTGCGTTCGGCCAAGGACCGGGCCTGCCAGTCTCTGAAAACAGCGGCCAGAATTGACCGGAAGAATCTACCCGAGGCCGTTGCTTTAATCTGCAGGGCCGCGCGCAAATATATCGGCGAGCGCCTGCATCGCGAAACGGATGCGCTTACGCCGGCAGAGGCCGTTTCTTTTCTGACGGAAACCGGCATCAGTAATGAACTGGCGACCCAATTCAGCGCTCTTTACGAGAAATATTTTAACGCCGGTTTTGCCGGCGGCCAGCTTCACGGCAACTTGCCGGATGATTGCCGCGCGTTACAAGGGCTTATTAAACGCATTGAGAAGGAACTCCGAAGAAAACATAAACCAATCAATACAATGAACGATTAGCGATGAGAAACATTTATTCCATCAACCATCTGTCATTCCCGCGTAAGCGGGAATCCAGTTCGTTTTGTCATTCCCGTAATAAAGATGGTAATCCAGCACAAATTTACAGGGATTCCTGGATTCCCGAGTCCGCCTGTGGCGGATCGGGAATGACAATCTTATGGAATGCCTGTATTTTGTTTCTAATGGTTTGTCTAACATCATTTGCCCTGGATGCTCCGGAACGGGTTTTTATCTGGAATGAAGCCAATGCAATAATGCAGAATGCGAAAACCGCGTCCGAATGTTTGCGCGCGGCGCAAACCTATCAGCGCCTAATTGACGACGGCGTTCGTAACGGCCCGCTTTTTTATAATATCGGAACGGCTTTGCTGTTGGCCGACCGTTATGAGTTCGCGTTGGACGCTTTTGAACGCGCGGAGCGTTATCTTGGCCACCAGCCGGATATTGAACGCAATTTGAGGATTGCCTCCGCTAAAAAGGCCAAGAGCAGAAACGCGCCGCTGCCCTGGTATCGCCTGGCGGCCTTCTGGCATTTTTATCTTTCATGCCCGCAGCGAACTTATATTGCCGCCTGCGCCTTTCTGGCCCTCTGGCTCGCCCTGGCCATGAATTATGCTGCCGCCGGGCTGGTTTTGCGCAGGCCGGGATTCAAACTGGTGACCAATACGATGGCTGTGTTCAGTCTCGTTGTTTTTATTGCTTTTGCAACCTCGGCGGCGGCCTCATGGCAGATGGAAGCCTCGGCCAGAAGATACAATCTTTCCGTTCAACCGCCTTCGCCGCCGACCAATGCGGTGGTCGGCGTTGCCACTAATATTTAGTGAGGCGGGACACAACTCCGTAGCGGGATAATACTGCCCCCAGCATAACCAGCCCGGCGCCGGCCAGCAAATTCCGGCCGATGGGCTCGTTAAAATACCATCCTGCGAAAAGGGTTGATACCAGCGGCAGAAGATAAGAGACCGCTCCTAAAAACACAATTTGTCCCTTTTGCATCGCCAAATCCCACAACAGATAGCTGGCCGCTATCACAAAAACCGTATAATAAATCAACGGCCAGACCACCGCCGGAGACCACGATGACTTGGCGCCGATGATTAGCTTCAGGATAAAAAATAAAATGCCGGTCGCCAGCTGAAAGAGCGGCACGCCGCTGGCGCCATTCTCCGGCGCATATTTATGCGCTCCGTTTGAATAAACCGCCCAGCAGATCGCCGAGCCGGCCATCAGCGCGAACGCCGCGGTGTTTTCTTTTATGGCATTCAGGAATAAACCGATGGAAATCCTTCCCGCCATGCAAATCATTATGCCCGCGAACGCGATTATCAACCCCGGCAGCAGCAAATACCATCGGGCCCTGTATTTCAGAAAATAAACCGAACCCAGCACGATCAACCCCGGCCACAAGTAATTAACAACCCCCAGTTGCAAGGCAACCTGCCGGTCTTTTGCCAAAGCCAGCGCCGGGACGTAACCAAACGCGTAACTGATAAAAAATATGCCGCAGAAGATCAGATAAGGCCAGGCCGGCGGCGACAATATGCGGATCCTACGGTAGCGCCAGAACTCCAGGCATAATGAAATGAGTCCGCCGCCGCCGAAGCTGACCGCCACCAGCGTAACGGGCCCAAGCGCCTCGCTGAGCGTCCGGGTGAACGCAACGCTTGTCGCCCAGAAGATCAGCGCAACCAATCCCAAAAATGTGGCATTAAAAAACGCATAAATAAAAACGATGAATTAAAGCGCAAGGACTTTCTTTTTCAAGACAGAAAACACTTCTTCCACTCCGATTTCGGGCAACGATTCTGTTGAAGGCGGACTGCGCTTGATGATCAACACGTTTTTTCCGCGCGGCGCCCAGATGGCCGGATCGGTCGGGCCAAAAAGGGCGACGACCGGAATTCCCAGGGCGGCGGCAAGATGGGTAATCCCGGAATCATTGCCGACAAAGCCGTCGGCCGTGGCAAGGAGGGAGGCGATGTCGCGCAACGGCAGATTTTCATAAATATGAAAGGCGGGGGACAAGGAGCGCATGAAGTCCATTTCGTTCTTATCGGCTTCGCCGCCGATGATAAGCGGCACAAAATTTGTTTCATCCCGGATTTTTCCTGCCAGCGCGGCAAATTTTTGCACCGGCCAGTTCTTGGCCGGGCTGCCGCTCCCCGGATGAATGATTATTATCTGTTTTTCGCCGATCTCGGCCGCAAGACGCCGCCGCGCCTCCGTGACCAATGATTCCGGCCAGGCCAGTCTGATCGGCGGGCATTCTTCTGTCCCAAGGAGTTTTTTCAAGCCAGAAAAAAAATGGCCGGCCGCATGTTTCTTTATTCCAACGGGAGAAACGGCGGCAACTTTTTTCGCGCCCGCTTCTTCCAGGTGATTCAGCAGAATGCCCTCCGGGTCATGCAGATAAGAAACAATTAAATCAAATGAGCGGATGTATTCCTTTTCCTCCGGCGGCAGGGCGCATCCGCTTTGAAAATAAAGCGCCATGGCGGCTGAATCCAGCGGCCGCAGGCGGTCAATGAGACCGGTTGTCAGGGCCAGGCCGGCGCTTCTTTCGTGTCCAACAAGCTCAAGATGCGCTTTTGGCCAGCGGAGACGCAAAGCGGAGAGCGCGGGCAGGGTCAGGATAAAATCTCCCAGGGCGCCGCCCCTGAAGACCAGGATTTTCCGGACGTGCTCTGCGGCGTTTTGCCCGGCCGCTTTCCGGCGGGCTTTTTGGGAAAAAGTGTTCATGAATATCACTTAAATTTGTAGCATATCAGAAGAATAAGTGCTACAACTCATCCGCTTGCTTTGTGATGCCCGCATATTGCGCGATCCCGGGTGTTATCAACCAGGCAGAGGAGGAAATATTATGGGCAGTAAAATCCGTTCAATACGAAAAACCGGGTTGGTCCGTTTTGGCGTGGTGGGCGCCGGCGGCATGGGGATAGGGCATTGCCAGTCCTTGAAAAAAATGGACCATGCCAGACTGACGGCGGTCTGCGATGTTAATTTTGCCGCCGCTGAAAAAGCCGCGCAGACTTTGGGCGTGGAGGCTTTTAACGGTCATCGCGAGCTTATCAAGAGCGGACTCTGCGATGCGGTGCTGATTGCCACCCCGCATCCCTTTCATCCCCAGGCGGCCATTGACTGCATGAATGCGGGGTTGCACGTGATTTCTGAAAAGCCGCTCTCGGAACGGGTGTCCACCGCCGAAGCAATGGTCCGGGCCGCCCGAAAAAACCGGGTGGCTTTTGCCGTCATGTTTCAGCGCCGTTTTGAGCCGGCTGTTCTCAAGGCCATGGAATTGATTCGCGGCGGACGGATCGGCGAGGTCTACCGCACGGTCCTCTTTTCCAATGAATTCCGCACCCAGCGCTATTATGATTCCGGAAGCTGGCGGGCGACCTGGCAGGGCGAAGGCGGGGGGGTGCTGATCAACCAGTCGCCGCACGTGATAGACCTTTTTATTCAGATGGCCGGCATGCCCAGCGCCGTATTGGGCATGACAGCCACCCGCATGCACAGAATTGAGGTGGAAGACCAGGCCGATGCCGTTCTGCGCTACCCGAACGGCGGAATCGGCTATCTCTGCTGTTCCACCATTGAAGCCGGTCCGGGGCAGATGATAGAAATTTTCGGCGATCGCGGCCGGCTGGTCTGGCGCGATGAAAAACTGTCGTTTTACCGGTTCCCAATGCCGATCCGCAAGGCGATCAAAACAGCGGCCAAGTGGGACCTCAACGAGGGGGTGGAGGAACCGTTGAAGCTGGAGCATAAGCCGGTGGGCCACGCCTGCGTGATGGCCAATTTTGTGCGGCATTTATTGCATGGTGAAAAACTGGTCACACCCGGCGAGAGCGGCGTAGCCTCGCTGGAACTGGCCAATGCGATCACGCTCTCTTCTTTTGAAAAGCGCTGGATCAATATACCCATCAGCCGCCGGAAATACGATAAATTGCTTGATGCATGGCGCCGGAATTCCAAATTCGTCAAGGGCCGGGTGCGGGAGGAATGCACGACCGATCCGCGGCACGCATAATAAAAATTCTTCAATCCGTCTGAAATTATCTAAGCGGTCTTTCAGCAAATGAACTGGGGCGTATTCTGGTCTTTCCTGAGCGCATTTTTATGGAGCACGACGTTTGTCTGCGCCCGTTATTTATTGGCCGGCCGCAGCATTGATCCCATTACCTTGTCGGTTCTGCGTTTCGCGCTCGGCGGCGGGTTTCTGCTGACCGTCGGCTTGTTCTGGCGCCGGTCTCAGATAATCGCCATCCGCCGGGCGGATTTTGCGCGCTGTCTGCTGCTGGCCTTGCTGGGCATTGTCGGCATGAGCGTTTTTTTGTTTTTTGGCCAGCAATATACCGGCGCCATCAACAGCTCCATTATCATGCAGACCAGCCCGGTATTTATCGCCCTGCTTGGAATTTTTGTCGGCGAACGGCTTGCCCTGACAAGTCTGGGCGGTATTCTCGTGAGCTTGACCGGCACGGCGATCGTGATGAAAGCCCTGACTTTGCAGGGATTTCAGATGTCGTTTGGCCAAAACAGCCGCGGCGACCTGCTGGTATTGGCCAGCGCCCTTTGCTGGTCGGTTTATTCCGCGTTCAGCAAGCCTCTGGTGAACAAGCTTGGCGGCTATGTGGCCACCACCTGGGTCATGGTGGCCGGCGCTCTGGAATTGATCGTTCTCTGGTGCCTCTGGCCGGAACCGGCGGTCTGGCCCGGCCAGGCTCACAAATGGATGGCGGTCATATATCTGGCGTTATTCCCGACTGCCATTGCCTTCTTTGCGTGGTATGAGGCCATGCGGCTGATTAAATTGTCTTTGTTGAACGTCATGCAGTATTTAACGCCGGTGTTTACGATTCTGCTGGCCTGGGCGCTCTTGAACGAGCGGATAACTCTCTGGCAATCGGCCGGCGTTGTGATCGTCATGCTGGGCATCATGCTGGTTTCCCGGCAACGCAGTCTGCGGCCAGCGCAGATTGATTGATTATCCCATGGCTGTGTCATGCTCACGGCTCACCGGGACGGTTCGCCCTACCAATTTGAAATATGGCCGAAACAGGTGGGGCGAAGCCTCCCTGGCCCGCCGAAGCTTCCGAGCGAAGGGGGCCGGCTGAACCGCTACGCGTATCAAGAACCGAGCATGACGCAATCATGTTGATTATACGCGCATTTATTGATTTTGATTGATTTGCACCAGCCATTCGCCGGCTCCCGCGCATACCATTTGCACCGCAACGGCCGAGACAATAAGCCCGGTAATCCGGATCAGTGGCCCGGTGGCGTGCATGCGTTCCAGCAATTTTCCTATGCTCTTTGAAAAGAGCATTAAGACAAGATTGGCCAAAAGCGCAAACAACAAGGCCAGCAATGTGGTGGCAATGCCGTGCTCGGAGGCATAGGCGATGGAGGCGGTAATCGTGCCCGGGCCGGCAATCAGCGGGGCGCCGAGGGGAACAATGGACATCTCCGCCGGCCGGGCTTGGTGCGGGTCGTTTTCATAAAAACGTCCCTGTTGCACCGCTTTCAAGCCGAAAAGAAACAGGATAATTCCGCCTGAGATCCGCAGGGAATAGACTTCAACGCGGAATAAGTCGGAGAGGAGGAAATGTCCGAATGCTGCAAGCAGGACCAGGATGCCAAATGCGGCTAAAGTTGCCTTGACGGAAATTTCCCATATTAACTTACGCGAAAGGGGCGGATCCATTGAGGACAGCAACAGCACCTTGCTGGCCGGATTGATCAAGGCCAGAAAATAGATACTGGATTCAAGCAGAATATTCCAGTGCATGGTCATGTTGTTTCCTTGTTGTTTTCCAGACAGGACGGCTTTTCAATCCGGCCTGTTCTTTCCGCGGGCGTTTAATTCCGCCATCATTTTGTTGAATTCATCTTCATTGAGCACCGTAACGCCGAGCTCTTTGGCTTTCCGCAGTTTTGAGCCCGGTTCCGCGCCGGCGACCACAAAGGAGGTCTTTTTGGAAACAGCGGATGCGGTCTGGCCGCCGAGCCGGCGGATGTATTCCTCGGCTTCCGGCCGCGAATAGCCGGCCAGCGTGCCGGTTAGCACAAATATTTTCCCGGCCAGTATGGAATGGGCTTCATCTTTCTTTGCCTTTGCTTTGCAATTAACCCCGGCCTTTTTCAGCCGCGCAATCAACTGTTGATTGCGCTCCGATTTAAAGAAGGCAAAAATGCTGGCCGCGGCCACCGGCCCCAAATCCGGAATTTTTTCCAGCGTTTCTTGATCAACGGCCATGAGTTCATCAATACTTTCAAACCGCGTTTCCAGGGTTTGGGCCATTTTGGCGCCGACCTGCCGGATGCCGAGCGCAAAAATTATCCGCCATAAATCCCGGTTTTTGCTGTCTTCAACGGCTTTGATGATGTTGCCGGCAGATTTTTCGGCCATCCGTTCCAGTGCCGCAATCCGGCCGGCATTCAGTGCATACAAATCGGCCGGGCTTTGCACGATTTTCAGGTCAACGAGCTGGTCAATGATGGCCTCGCCCAGACCTTCAATGTCCATCGCGCCGCGCGCGGCAAAGTGGCCTAGCCACTTTTTTAACTGGGCCGGGCATTGCAGATTTTCACAGCGGAAAGCCACTTCGCCTTCGCGGCGGGTTATCTCGCCGCCGCAAACCGGGCATTTTTTTGGCATGGCAAATTTTTTTTCGTGTCCTTTCCGCGCGGCAATATTGACTCCCACTACTTCCGGAATCACCTCGCCGGCCTTTTCAATAAAAACACGGTCGCCGATGCGGATATCTTTTCGCTGGATTTCTTCGGCATTGTGCAGCGTGGCGCGGTTGATGGTGGAGCCGGAAAGAAATACCGGGGCAAGCTCCGCCACCGGGGTAAGCACGCCCGTCCGGCCGACCTGGACCGTGATGGCTTTCAGCGTTGTTTCGGCGCGTTCCGGCTCGTATTTGAAGGCCACGGCCCAGCGCGGGCTCTTGGCCGTTGCGCCCAGTTTTTCATAAAAAGCCCGCTCATTGACTTTCAGCACGCCGCCGTCAATGTCAAACGGAAAAGAGTGCCGCATGGTTTTAAGTTCATCCAGCGCCCGCAGGGCCTCTTCAATGGAGGAACATCTCCAGAATCGCGGCGGGGTTTTAAGCCCGAATGATTTCAACGCGGAGAGCACTTCCTCGTGCGTGGCGAATTCAATTCCTGAAAAATCTCCGGCCGCGTAGAAGACCGCGTCCAGCGGCCGTTTGCTGACTTCGCGCGGGTCAAGGAGTTTTAACGAGCCGGCGGCGGCATTGCGCGGGTTGGCAAACAGTTCCAAACCGGTTTTTTCGCGCGCGCGGTTCAATGCCAAAAATTCTTCACGTGTAATGAACACTTCTCCTCTTACTTCAAGAACAGGCGGCAGTTTGCCGCCGCCGGTCAGGCGCAGGGGGATTGATTTGATCGTGCGCAGATTGACGGTGATGTCGTCGCCGGTTGTGCCGTCGCCGCGCGTGCTGCCGAGGGTGAGGAGCCCCTTTTCATAGCGCAACGAGACGGCTACGCCGTCAATTTTAGGCTCAAGCACGTAGGTGAATTTTTTTTCAGAGAGCAGCCGCTGGACGCGTTCGTGGAAATTGATGAGTTCATCGCGGCTGTAAGTGTTGGCAAGGCTCATCATGGGCAGGCGGTGGCGCACCGGGCGGAATTCCGTCAGGGGCTCGCCGCCGACCCGTTGGGTGGGGGAGTCGGGCGTGATAAGGGCGGGAAACTGTTTTTCCATAGTTTCCAGTTCCGTATAAAGCCGGTCATATTCACGGTCGGGAATCTCGGGCTTGTTCAGGATATAATAGAGGCGGTTGTGGCGCTCAATGGTTTCGCGCAGCTGATTTATTATTTTTTCCGCTTCCGTGACATTCATGGGTCCTGATATTAACAGAGAAAAAGGAAATTACGATATTGTTTTTGGCTTTAAATTGTGATATTTTTTTTCCATGAAAATCAATGATTATCCGGCATGGCGGGGAAAATGGGTGGGATTAACGGTTTTAGTTTTTACTTTATTGTCAGTTTACGGAGAGGAACAGAAAATGAATGCAAATAATTCCAGAATAGTGCGCGAGGCTTATGGCGCCGGGCGTTGGTTCCCGGCCGGGAAAAATGAGCTCCAGAAAATAATCAACGGGTTCCTTGACAAAGCCGAGGTGGGCGGGTTGCAGGGCAGGATTGCCGGGGCAATAGCGCCGCATGCCGGCTATGTTTATTCCGGTCCAATCGCCGGCTATATTTTCAAGGCCGTCAAACAACAGGCGGAGGAAGGCCATGCGCCGGAAACGGTCGTGATTCTCGGCTTCAGCCACCGCGGCGGATTCCCGGGCGTGGCCCTGATGGACGGCGACGCCATTGCCACCCCTCTGGGCGAAACGGCGCTGGACCGCGAGGCGGCACGGGTGCTGGCCTCAAACCGCCATGCGATCAGATTTGATTATGAGCCCCATGGCGGCGAGCATTCGGCCGAAAATCAGATTCCGTTTGTTCAGGCCGTGCTCCCAAAAGCAAAACTGGTGGTGGCTTTAATGGGCGACCACAGTCCGCAGTCCATCAATCAACTGGTGGAAGGGTTGACGGAACTGGCCAAGACAAGAAAAATACTGGTGGTGGCAAGCTCCGATATGCTGCATGATCCCGATTATGACCTGGTAACCCGTACCGACAAGGCAACCTTGAAACTCGTTGAAGCCATGGACGATAAAAAACTTCTCCAGGAATGGAATTATGACCACCAGATATTTTGCGGCATGGCGCCGGTTGTGGTTGCCATGCGTTTCGCGGCCGGCCAGAAGTGCGCGCAAGGAACGGTGTTGAAATACGAGAACAGCGGCGACAAACACCCCGAAAGCCGCGGGCAGTGGGTGGTCGGCTACGGCGCGGTGGTGTTCCTTGCCCCGGGAAAATAGCGTTATGATCCGGTTGATTTGCGGCGGGTGGAAAATTCGGGCGCCTCTTTGAGGCACTCGCCGAGGATTTTCATGGCCTGACGGAAATGCCGCTTGCTCTCCAGCCGATGATCGGCCCGGATTTCCTCTGTTCTTGAGCCGACATCCTGCCAGCCTTTTGCATTCAAATCATCCGGCGGCAGGGCCAACCGGTCCCAGTTATGGAACAGTTTTCCCCAATCACTTTGCAGCGCTTTTTGCAAAAGCTCCTGATGAGTCGGATACCAGAAAAAATCGTGATACAAGATGCTGGCAATATATGACCACGGGGCAAGAAAAGTTTTCAATGACCATTCCAATGGCGTTTTCAACGGCCCCCAGTAGATTTTATGCTGCATGCGGCTGGCAAAGGTCATTTTCTGGAAGGGACCGGTAAAATGCCAGTTTTCCTTGGCCGCCTCAAGATCGCCTTTTATTTCAATATCAGCCGGATTGCCGCAGCCCAACCCGTGCTCGTGAGCAAGGCGGATGAATTTTACATCGCGCATGGGATCAAAGCCCATCAGCTTTGCCGCGACAGCATCAATCGCAACCTGGTCGGCTGAAGCCAGGATGATATTTTTAGAGTAGGGGGTCATGCATCTTGGCCCGGGGCCGTCGCCGGCAAACGTGCCGTCCATGACCGCAAATAAGCCGGAATGGATTTTCTGCTGGATCATGAGGAGATCAACCAATGTCTCGTGGATCACCGGATGGGTCCAATGACGTTTTTCGTTCAGCAGGCCGCCAAAAGCGTTTTTCATGGCGCCGGTGGTGGTGGTGAAAACATGGGTCTTGACGGTCGGCAGATGGATAATGTTTTCGCCGATGAATGATTTTGGAATGTGAAAGCCATCGGGATAAACCTTATTCAGGACAAGAAATTTATCGGCCAGGCTGCCGACAGCGTCTTTCACATTGATCCATTCCTGGCCATCGTCATACAGGTGCTTGTTGGCAAGCTGGTGGGCTTGGACAACATTGATTTGCTTGTTTTCGCGCTCGCCCAGATGCGCGTCAATGACCACGGTCCGATTGTGGCAGGCATGGATTTTTTTTGGGTCGTAGCCATCGCGTTTCAGGGCGCGGATTACCCCATCCAGCTGCCAGGGCGTGGTGGAACTGCCGGGGAAAAAGAAATGCCAGCTGATGTTTATCTTAAGGGCGGTTTCTTTGTCTTTGGGCAAAAAGGACTGATAGTCCGCCAGATTCAGCAACCGGTGATAATCCTCGAGCACGGTCGCCGGCGATGTCTTCAGGACCGCCACAATTGATTTGTTTGGCTTCATAAAAAGAATAATAAAGAAAAAAAAATGAAATGCAAACGATAAAATCCGGCCATCGGCCGCGGGCATTGGCATTGACATCTTGGCGGCGAAATGCTGATATGTAATAAATAACTGTCCTGGCATTTGTCATTCCCATGAAAATGGGAATCCAGAAAAGCCAGACTGGATTCCCGCCTCCCGCCTTCGCGTAGCCCGCTACGGTGGGCGAAGGGTCTACTCCGCCGAAGTAGCTTCGGCTACGAAGGCTGGAAAGGTCGCGGGAATGAAGACGTATAACATGGTTCAAAATTTCAGAGATGTTTGGCTAAATTTCAACTTCTGAACAGAAATATGGACTCTCACCTCAATTTATGGCAGTCGCTGGCCCTGGCCGCGATTCAGGGCGCAACCGAATTTCTGCCGGTCAGCAGTTCCGGGCATCTTGTTTTGGCGCGGCAATTGTTCGGCTGGTCGGACCAGGGCGGGCTGGTTTTTGACACGGTTTTGCACGGCGGCAGTCTGGCCGCCATTCTGATTTATTTCTGGCGGGAATGGGTTGCCATCTGCCGCGCGTATTTTTTAAAATTGGAAATTGGAAAATCGGTAAATCCAAAATCGCAAATTGAAAATAGTAACGGCGCCTACTACCGCCGTCTGCCCTGGCTGGTGGCAGCGGCGACCATCCCCGTGATTATTGCCGGCCCGGTCTTAAAACCCCTGCTGGAAAGCGACGAGCAGGTCCGCAACGCTTCCATGACGGGGTTAAGCATGCTGATGACCGCGCTTCTTTTTTTCCTGGCCGAACGCCGCCTGGCGCCGGGCGAAAAACGCATTAATTTTCTCAATGCGCTTTTCATCGGCGGCATGCAGATTATTGCCCTTCTTCCCGGCGCTTCCCGGTCGGGTTGGACAACGGCCGGGGGCATTTTTTGCGGACAGCAACGCGCCCAGGCCGTGCGCTTTGCGTTTTTTATGGCCGTGCCCGCGATTGCCGGGGCAATTATTTTTCAAACAAAGGACATAATCCATTCTTCGCAGACTGGATTTGACCCCTTTATTGTTCTGGCCGGCTTTGTGGTGAGTCTGGCCGTCAGTTTGGTGGCGATCCACTTTTGCCTCAAATATTTCCGTTCCCATTCCCTGCGGCCGTTTGCGGTTTATCTGATGGCGGTCGGAATACTCACATTGCTGATCAGTTAGTCCTCCGCAGGGGAAACTTTCAACATTCAACCTTGAACTTCCAACATTAAAACGATAATTTGTGCGTTCAAAATTTAAAGTTGAATGTTGGACGTTGAACGTTTCCGATAGCTTAAAATAGAAATGAATGATCTTTCTCCCCTCCTGAAAATATTTATTGTGTTCGCCGGAATTCTGGCCATCGGCCGCCTGCGGGTTCCCCTTTGGCTCGCGTTGGTCCTGGGCGGCCTGGCGCTTAACTGGTGGGGCGGCAACAGCTTGCCGGAGGTTTTTAATTTTTTTATCATGGCCCTGACCGATGTCAATCTCTGGCTGCTGGTGGCGGTGACGGCGCTGGTGGTTGAATTCGGACGGGAGTTGGCGGATAAAAAAAACGCCGAGATAATGCTGGCGTTTGCCCATAGGATCGGCGGAAAATCAGGCCGGCTCTGGAGCCTCATGTTAATGCCTTCCTTGATCGGGCTGGTGCCCATGCCGGCCGGCGCGCTCCTCTCCGCGCCGATGGTTCAGCAGAGCGCGGCCGAAGATCATTGGAAACCGGAATGGAAAGCGGCGGTCAATTACTGGTTCCGGCACGTGTGGGAATACTGGTGGCCGATCTATCCGGTGGTCATCATCGGCATGGCGGTTTTCAAAATGGAGCCATGGCGTTTTATGGCGGCCATGATCGCCTTTACCCCGGCGACGTTTGCGGCCGGCTATTTCTGGCTGCTGCGGCCGTATCGGCGCGAGCTGGCCGCCGCCGGCGCGCCCGCCCTGGCCGGCAGCCTGCGTTCCCTTGTAAATCTCATCTGGCCCATAGCGCTTATCATCCTTTTTGTGCTCATTTTGCCGCCCATGTTTGCCAAAATCCTGCCGCGGGGCGACCAGCAGACCATCAAGCTTGCGGCCATGCTGGCCGGTATTGCGGCCGGGTTAATAATCGTCTGGCAAAGAGCGGGTAAGGAGAAAAAAATGTTTGCCTCGTTTTTTAAGGCGCATAATCTGAATATTTTGCTGACGGTCGGATGCATTGTTCTTTTCCAGTCCCTTCTTGAGACTTCGCGCCTGCTTCCGGCGGCCTCCGCCGACCTGGTGCGGTCGGGAATGAGCGTTGTGCCGATCGTGATTCTCCTGCCTTTCCTGGCGGGGTTTGTCACCGGCGTGGCCTCTGCCATTGCCGGCATTGCTTTTCCGCTGGTCGTCGGCCTGCTGGCCTCCGGGGCAAATGGACTTACGCCCATGGCGGCGCTGGCGCTCTCCTTCGGCTTCGGTTACATGGGCATGATGCTTTCTCCGATCCATTTGTGTCTGATCATGACCCGCGATTATTTTGCGGCGCCGTTACTGCCGATTTACCGCCGGCTTGCTCTTTGCGTTGTGTCCCAGGCGGTATTTATTATCCTGGTTTTTGCGCTCCTGCGCGCCATGCATCTTTAAGGGAATCATGCCTGATTTTCCACCATTGGAAACAATCTGCCTGCAGGCGGAAACACGGACAGAGCCGATTGATCTTGAAACAATCTTTCGCCGGCCAAAGCCGGTGAATTTTGAGGTTGACCTGGGTTGCGGCAAGGGAAGGTTTCTGCTGGCCCGCGCGCTCGCTCACCGGGAGGCCTGCTTTCTCGGGATTGACCGCCGGCAAATGCGGATTTCAAAGGTGGCCCGCGCCGCGCTCCGGCTGAAACTGGAAAACATCCGGCTCTTATGCTCGGGAATTTATTTTGCGATTGAAAATTTTATTCCGGACAACAGCGTTTCGGTCTATTATCTCTTTTTCCCCGATCCCTGGCCCAAACGCCGGCACCACCGCCGGAGGCTGTTTGACGCCAATTTTTTGAACGCCATCCAGCGGACTTTATGCGTGAACGGAAAAATCCACATTGCCACCGACCATTTGGATTATTTTTCCATCATCAGAAAGATTCTGGCCGTTGACCGCCGCTTTGCCGAAATAGAGCCTTTTATGCCCGCCGAGGACGAGCGCACCAATTTTGAGCTTGTTTTTATGGGCCAAAATAAGCCCATTGGCCGCTGTTCGTTCATGAAAACAAGCCCCGAAATCTGATCATTTTTTGCCTGAAAAACAGTTGCTTTTTTGACGGGTTTCTATAGAATCATTCAACCCGTGACAGGGGCAAAAAAGGTTTATGGCAAAGGCAAAAAATAAATCACGCCTTGAGCGTGATAAAGAAAAAAAAGCGTCCAAACCGGCTGAAAACAGTGAAGCACCCTGCGAAGCCAAGGACACCACTCCTCCATGTCTGGCGAAGAAGGGCGGGCCGGAAACGCCTGATGCGGGCGTTAAAGAGGAGGCGCAGAGCGCCGCCAAGCCGGAGCAAGAGCAGGCCAATACCCAGCCGGAACAGGTATCTGCCGAGGCGGCTGAGGCCCGGCAAAAACAGGCTGCAAAAAAATACGATGCCACCACCATCACCGTGCTGGAGGGCATGGAGGCCGTCCGCCTCCGGCCGGCCATGTATATCGGCGATACTTCCGTGCGCGGCCTGCATCACTGCGTTTTTGAGGTGGTGGATAACAGCATTGACGAGGCTCTGGCCGGCTTTTGCACCGCCATCCAGGTCCAGCTTAATTCCGACGGCTCCGTGACGGTCAACGACAACGGCCGGGGCATCCCGGTTGACATGCACGCCACCGAAAAGAAGCCGGCGGTGGAAGTTGTCCTGACCACCCTCCATGCCGGCGGCAAATTTGACCACCGTTCCTATAAAGTTTCGGGCGGACTTCACGGCGTGGGCGTATCATGCGTCAATGCGCTGAGCGAATGGCTGGAAGTGGAGGTGCGGCGCGACGGCACGGTCTATCATCAAAGCTACGAAAAGGGCGTAACTGCCTCGCCCCTTGAAAAAATCGGCAAGACAAAAGGCACCGGCACCAAGGTCACCTTTTTTCCCGACGCGTCCATTTTCTCCACCATAAAATTTGAATGGGACATTCTGGCGAACCGTCTGCGTGAGCTGGCTTTCCTGAACAAGGGCATTGAAATCCGGCTTTTGCAGGAGGAACCGGCGCGCGAGGAGATATTCAAGTTCAAGGGCGGCATTGTGGAATTTGTGGAACACCTGAACCGCAACAAGAATCCGATTCATCCCAAGGTGATCTATTTTGCCAGCGAAAAGGACAATGTTGTGGTGGAAATCGCCCTGCAATACACGGAAGCTTTCAACGAAAACATCTGCTGTTATGTGAACAACATCAACACGATTGAAGGCGGAACGCATCTGAGCGGTTTCCGTTCAGCCCTGACCCGCAGCATCAATAATTACTCCAAGGCCAATAAAATTACCAAGGACGGCGATGAGGCTATGTCCGGTGACGATGTCCGCGAGGGGCTGACCGCGGTCATCAGCGTCAAGCTGGCCAATCCCCAGTTTGAAGGCCAGACCAAAACCAAGCTGGGCAACAGCGAGGTTCAGGGCATCGTGGAATCGGTGGTCAACGACCAGCTTTCGGTTTTCATGGAAGAGCATCCCTCCATTGCCCGGCGCATTGTGGATAAGGCCATGCTGGCCGCCCGCGCCCGCGATGCCGCCCGCAAGGCGCGGGATTTGACCCGTCGCAAAGGCGCGCTGGACAGTGCTTCTTTGCCGGGCAAATTGGCCGACTGTTCGGAAACCGATCCGGCCCTCTGCGAACTTTACCTGGTTGAGGGCGACAGCGCCGGCGGCTCGGCCAAACAGGGGCGCAACCGCGAATTTCAGGCCATTCTGCCCCTGCGCGGCAAGGTGCTCAATGTTGAAAAAGCGCGCATAGACAAGATTTTGAACAACAACGAAATCCGCACGCTGATTACCGCGATCGGCGCCGGGATCGGGAAGGACGAGTTTGACATTGCCAAGGCCCGTTATCACAAGATTATCATCATGACCGATGCGGATGTGGACGGCGCCCATATCCGCACGCTCCTGCTTACTTTCTTCTACCGCCAGATGCCCCAGTTGATTGAGGCCGGCTATGTTTTTCTGGCCCAGCCGCCCCTTTACAAAATCACCTGGAAAAAGAAGGAGGAATACATTGATTCCGACGCCAAGCTGACCAGGAAACTGCTTGAGCTCGGCTCCGAGGATTTAAAACTGGAGGCGCAGAACACGCAAAAGACTTATTCCGGCAATGAGCTCCTGAACATCCTTGAAATCCTGGCCGAGCTTGAACAGTTTGCCCAGGGGTTAAAACGCAAGGGCATACCGTTTGATGAATACATCCGCCGGCGCGACCCGAAAACAGGCGCGCTTCCCAAATACCATGTTTCCGCCGTGAACGGCGGCGGCAAGTCCTATTACTTTGTTTACAACGACGAAGAATTGACCCGCCTGAGGGAAAAACTTGAGCAGAACGCCGGTTACCAGCTGGAGATTTTTTCGGATAACGAAGCGGCCAATAATGAAAAGGGCATCCGCTGGCAGGAGATATTTGCCGCCGCCCAGATCGGCAAGCTGGCCGCCAGCCTGGAAAAGAGAGGTTTTCAGCTGACCGCCCCGGAAAAAGACAATGAAAAATCACTCTACCGTCTGACCAACGGCGAGTCGGCCATGGAAGTCAGGTCGGCGCTCAATGTTGTGGAGCAGATCAGAACCATCGGCCGCAAAGGCCTTTCCATTCAGCGCTATAAAGGTCTTGGCGAAATGAACCCGGAACAGCTTTTTGACACGACCATGGACCCGGCCCGGCGCAAACTGCTGCGGGTTATTCTGGAGGACGCCGTGCAGGCCGACCATATTTTCACGCTGTTGATGGGCGATGAAGTTGAACCGCGCCGGGATTTCATCCAGAATAACGCCCTGAATGTGAGGAATCTGGATATTTAAGAAGCGAGGTATAAAATTGGTAGGGCGAGGCGTCCCTGGCCTACTCCGCCAGTAGTAAGCCTACTGGCTACGAAGGCTGGACCGAGCCAGTTCAATGAAGATCGGCTCTCACCCGGAGGGTTCGCCCTACCGGTCGGAAACGTAATATAAAAAATGAACACGACCAACGAGCAGATTGACGGCATCAATATTGAAGACGAGATGCAGCGCTCATATATTGACTATTCCATGAGCGTCATTATCGGCCGCGCCCTGCCCGATGTGCGTGACGGTCTCAAGCCCGGCGCGCGCCGGATTCTCTTTGCCATGCGCCAGCTGGGCCTTCTGCACAACCGTCCCTTCAAGAAATCGGCCTATGTGGTCGGCGAAGTGCTCGGCAAATACCATCCGCACGGCGATACGGCCGTTTATGACACCATGGTCCGCATGGCGCAGGAGTTTTCCATGCGCTATCCGCTCGTGGACGGCCAGGGAAATTTCGGCAGTATTGACGGCGACAATGCCGCCGCCTACCGCTATACCGAGGCCCGCCTTCTCCCGCTGGCAGAGGAAATGCTCGCCGATATTGACAAAAATACCGTGCCCATGGTCAAGAACTACAACGGCGAGCTGGACGAGCCTTCTGTCCTGCCGGCCCGCCTGCCGAACCTGCTGATGAACGGCAGCACCGGCATTGCGGTCGGCATGGCCACCAATATTCCGCCCCATAATCTGCGGGAACTCATTGACGCCCTGGTGGAGCTGATTGACCGGCCGGACGCCACGATTGACGATTTGATGAAACATGTCAAGGGGCCGGACTTTCCCACCGGCGGAATAATCTGCGGCCTGAAGCCGATCCTGGACATGTATAAGACCGGCCGCGGCCAGATCAAGGTGCGCAGCCGGGCCGGCATAGAGGAGGGCAAGCAGGGCAAGGAATCAATCGTGGTGACCGAAATTCCCTATGCGGTCAACAAAGCCGCCTTGATTGAAAACATGGCCGCACTGGTGCAGGACAAGGTCATAGAGGGCATTTCCGATATCCGGGATGAATCCAACAAAAACGGCATCCGCATCGTGATTGAGTTGAAACGCGGCGTGGTCCCGAAAGTCATTTTGAACAACCTGTTCAAGCACACCCAGCTGGAAACGACGTTCGGCGCCATCATGCTCGCGATTGACAACGGCCGGCCGCTGATCCTGAACCTCAAGGAATTCCTGCAGAAATTCATCGCCCACCGGTTTGAGGTGATCACCCGGCGCACCCAGTTTGACCTGGACAAGGCCGAGGCGCGCGCCCATATCCTGGAGGGGTTGAAGATTGCCCTGGACCACTTGGACGCGGTGGTCAAGGTGATCCGGTCCTCCAAGACCCGCGATGATGCAAAGAATCAACTCATCAAGCAATTTGGTCTTTCGGAGATTCAGGCCAACGCCATCCTGGACATGCGGCTTTATCAGCTGACCGGCCTTGAGCGGGACAAGCTTGAAGCCGAATATCTTGAGGTGATCAAACTCATCTCCTATCTGCGGGATTTGCTCGCCACCCGGCATAAAATTTACGGTCTTATCAAGGAAGAGCTCCTCCAGGTGAAGGAAGCCTACGGCGACAACCGGCGCACGGAAATAGCTCCCGAAGAAGGCGAAATGAATATTGAAGACCTGATTGCCGACCGCAGCTGCATCATCACCATCAGTCATACGGGTTACATCAAGCGCGTGCCCACCGCCACTTACCGGGCGCAAAAGCGCGGCGGCAAGGGCGTGACCGGCATGGATACCAAGGAAGAGGATTACGTGGAACACCTGTTCAACGCCACTACCCATGATTATGTTCTCTTTTTCACCGCGTCCGGCCGGATTTACTGGGAAAAAGTTTACGAAATCCCCGAGGCCGGACGCGCCGCGCGCGGCAAGGCGATTGTCAATCTCCTGGAACTGAAAAGCGACGAGCAGATCGCCGCCATGGTCACGGTGCGCGACTTTCCGGAAACCGAATTCCTGGTCATGGCCACCGCCAAGGGCATCGTCAAAAAGACAAGTCTGGCGGAATTCAAGAACCCGCGGCGCGATGGCATCATCGCCATCAACATTGAAGAAGGCGACCGCCTGATCGGTGTCAAACTCACCAAGGGGCAGAACGATATCATGCTGGCCACGCGCGACGGCATGAGCCTGCGTTTCGGCGAGACCGAACTGCGCGATCAGGGCCGCGACACGATCGGCGTGCGGGGCATAAAGCTCAGCGAAGGCGACGTGGTAAAAACCATTGAAATTGTTGAGGACAAAGCCACTTTCTTTGTCTGCACGGAAAACGGTTACGGCAAACGCACGTCTTTTGAAGAATACCGCGACCAGCACCGCGCCGGAAAGGGAATCATGGCCATCCGCGCCTCGGACCGCAACGGCAAGGTGGTCGGCGCTCATGCCGTCATGGAAAATGATGCTCTGATGCTGATTACCGCCAAAGGCCAGACCATCAAGATTAAAGTCAGCGATATCCGCGTCATCAGCCGCGTCACCCAGGGCGTCCGCCTGATTGATCTGGATGAGGGCGACTCGCTCGTTTCGGCCACGACCGTGGAACCGGATGAGGATGAGCAACTGCAGGCAAAGAACGGCTCCGAGGCCGCAACAGAGGAGCCGGCTGCAAAAAACGGCCGGGCCGCGGAAAAACCGGAATCAGGGCAGGCTAAAGACTGATTTTATCGGTCCGGCTTTTTTTGTCTTCCTTGCCGTTGCCGACAATTTCAATCATCATGGTCTTGAAGCCCTTGCCGCCGCTTTCCATTTCATTCTGAAGTTCTCTGATGACCGTTTCGGTCCCCTTGGGGGTTGCCCGTTCAAAAGTAATGATGGTCTCTCCGATGCCGATGCGGTCGCCGGCCTTGAGCGGCGCGGTTTTTATCGGCTCGCCATTGAGAGAAGTTCCGTTCCTGGAATTCAAATCGTGAATGTGCCACTCCCCGTCCTTGTATTCAATCGTACAGTGCAGGCGCGAGGCCAGCCGGTCGTTGATGGTGAGGTCAACATCCAGCCCGCGGCCGAGGGTGATTTTCTGTTTTTCAATTCGGAACTTCTGTTCCCCGCCGTTCGGTAAATTGTAGCGCAGAAGCATAATTCAAATCCTTTCGTTCAGACGCTGTTTTGCTGTCCCTGCGGGACGGTATTTTCCTGTTTCATTTTTAATGAAATATATCATTCAAAGACAAATTTTCAAGATTAAATCGCATTTCACTCGCCGGCCGCATAGACCAGTTCCTTGAGCCGGAGGCAGAAAGCAAGGTATTGATTCCAGGAAACATCCGGCGGCACCGTGTGGTCAAAGGTCGGAATATACCGGCCGTATTTCAGCATTTCACGGATAATCCGCAATTGGTTTTCAACGGCGGATTTTCCCTGCGCAAAAATGGTCTTATCAATGCCGCCGATGATCCCCAGTTCCGGATATTGCCGCCGGACTTTCAGGATATCCATGCCGGCCCTGATTTCAAACGGCAGCATGCCCGTGACCCCGCCCTCAACAAACAGCGGAATCAACTGGTCGCAGTTGCCGTCCGTATCCACAAAAAAGCGCTTTATGCCGGCCTGCTTCAGGCCCTCAATCAACTCGCAATAGCAGGGCAGCAGGAATTGGCGGAACAAATCGGGGGAAATCAGGGGCCCGTTCCGGTAACACATGTCTTCCCAGATAAACACAAAGTCCACCCGGGCTTGCCCGGCAATTTTGCGCCATAAGCCGAGCCAGAGCTTGGTCAGTTGGCGCAAAATATCATGCATCAAGTCAGGGTCGTCATAAAACAGGACGAGCTGATTTTCCACGCCGAGGAGTTCGCGCGGCGCGCCGAAAAAGCCGCACGGCAGTCCGCCGATAAAATTCGGCAGGGGACTGGCATTCACCATGTTCCTTTGCTGTTTCCAATCCGCATCAAATCTTCCGGCCGCATCCGGCTCCAGCCGGCCTTTAATCTGCTGCCAGGTTTCACGACTGTTGACCGGCCAGCTCATGAACTGCGGAATGGAGGAGGATGTTTTCATGATTTTCTTTTTGACCCCGAAGGCGTCAATCACGATTTGCGCCTCGCTGTCTGCCTCCAGGACTTTTTGCTCAAAAGGCGGGCAGAGATAGCCGTTGATTTGGATCCAATTGCCGATCTGCTTGTCCGGTTCGCCTTCAAACCCGGCGCGCCAGAACCACTCATCGGATGATTTGAATGCCCCTTCCTGTTGCCAGCGGGTTAAGGTCTCGGGCAGGGGGCCGAAATTATGGCAAAAGGGCGGGCGGACTTTTTTATCGCCGTCCATGCACTTCCGGAAACGTTCGGCAAGAGTCATGTTTTTTTACCTTTATTTATGAAATTCGGAGCAGAGGTAATATACAGGCAATTTGATGCCGGTCAACTGCTTTTGGGAACAGCCATTTAGCCCAGGTCGGTTTTACGGAAGATAGACGGCACCAGACCGAGGGTGACTACCAGGATAACGATCATAACCGCGCACCCGGCGATAAGCGCATCCACATCGCAAAGCGCCTTTCCCAGCCATAACCAATGTTTCATCAGGAACCCGGCTTTCAGCGTGGCGGAGGATAGAAATCCCGAGAGGAATGTGCCGGCATGCAGAACTGACACCAGCAGCGCCAGGGCGAGGGTGTTGTGCCGTCCCGGACTGAGCGCCATGGATTCGCTGGTAATGGCAATGGAGCTGGCCGACATCACCATGCCGAAAAGAAAATGGAGCCCCCCCAGCAAAATCACGAGCGCCGGCGCGGGGAATATCCCTCTTAATACGAAGAGAGCCAGAACAAGGCCGTATGAAAAATGGCATGTCAGGAACACATGCTTGGTGCCGTAGCGGTCCACGGCAACACCTCCCAGCCAGAAACCGATGATGGCGCCGATCATGCCGGCATTAGCCAGGGTAACGATGGTGGATTGGGAGAGATTAAGCGCGTTCTTTTCAACCAATGCGAACAGACTCGGGCAGACGGCCGTGAACAAGGTCAACAGAAAAACATACGAACCGAAGGCGGTGTATTCGCGGACGCCGGCCAGACGGAGCATGGCGGCCAACAGGCCTGTCCGTTCCTTTGCGGGAGCGACAAGTTCCGGAATGCTGTGATAAAAAACGGCGCGGAACAGAGTCAACCCGGCCGTCACAACGATGATAAGCTGAAATACGGAAAGGTTATTCCAGAATGAAAGCAACAAGGCAATTGACGCGGATGCCCCAAGCGCGACTAATTGCCATGACACGCGGAGTAAACCGAAAAACCGTCCCCGCAATGACTCCGGAATAATCGGCTGTAAAAGCGGATACCAGACCGAGGCAAAAACGGCCATGCCGACGCCAAAGATAATGATGCCTACGGCGGAGCTTATTGCCCTGGCGGCCGGAATGGCGAATATTCCGGCCGCGCCTAAAACCAGGAGACCAACAATAAGGATCAGGATGCCAATGTTTCCAATCCCTTTAATCCTGGCGCGGTCCGAGAAATGCGCTATGGGAGCAATCAGAACCGCCAGCATGATATTGGGGAGCGCAAGATACATGAGCGTTTGCGCTTCGCCGATGCCCAGCGCCAGCAGATACAAAAGCACAACGTTGCTGGTGAACAACGTCTGTCCGAGCACGCCGAAACACTGGCACAAAATTGCCCGCCGCATTGCCTGGCGGCGCTCTGTTTCAGTCAGTATGATCGTTGTCATTATGAAATATTCTGCCTGAGCCAGCGGGAAAAAGCGGCCGGACATGAAAAGCCAAGCCGTTCCGCTATTTGTTTCTTGGAGGCCCGCGCTTTCAGCAATTCATGATACTTGTTTATCCGGGCTGTGTTCACAAATGAGTGGATGGATTGGCCGGTTGATTTTTTAAACAATCGCAGAAAATGATACTTGCTGAAGCCGGCAATCCGGGAAAGGTTGTCAAGACTTGCGTCCCGTCCGCCGGTCTCCCAGACATGGTCCTGAATCGCCTGAAAGGTCCGTTTTATGATGGCCGTATGCTGGTTATCGTGCGGCTGGCAAAAACCGGTTTGAATGATATCGGTCAGGAGAATGGATAAGGCGCTTAAAAGCCGGATGCGGTAGAGAGCAATCGGCAGACCGGGCGGAATTTCTTCCGGCCAGCATCGGTCCGGCCAGACGCCGATTTCCGGATAACTTTTAAAATACTTGAATCCGCCCGAAATCATGGTTTTGCCTTTGCGCATCATGACAATTTGCGCGCTGGCATGGTGTAAAATCAGACTGATCCAGACATGGACGCCGTCCGGCGAAAAGGGCGGATACCAGTTCTGATGCTGTTGCCCCGCCTCAAAAAAGAAAATATTTCCGGGACGGCATTTTATAAGATCATTACCGATGCCGTAAAAGCCGCTTCCGGCAAGGACAATTATTATTTCCCGGTAGGTGTGCTTGTGGGAATGGGTTTTAAGCCAGTTTAAAAACCTTGGTGAATGCGAGCGGGCACGTTCATCGCAGAAACGCGGGTGGATACAGTGCCATCTGGCCGGTTGGATTGTCGTTTTGTGAAGGATTTTGATGAATGATGGCGTCATTTTATAGAGCAAGAATTGTTAAGTAATAGCAATTAATGTTTGTTGTCAAAAAGGCGCGGCAGAATTATATTGGAGTTGTTTAAAAAATTTAACGCTCACCGAAAGTAGAAGCAAGCTGAAAAAATAGCAGGTAAAACATATGTATCGCGCGGGACAAGAAGAGGTAGACGAGGTCGCCAAGGTGATTTTTTCCAGGCAATGGTTTCGGGTCGGCGATGAAAAGGCCGGCCACTTGCGGGAAGTGGAGCGTTTTGAAGAGGAGTGGGCGGAGAAGATGGGGGTTCCCTACGCGCTGCTCATGAGCGGCGGCGGCACAGCCGCATTGGTCTGCGCCCTGGCCGGCGCCGGAATCGGGCCGGGCGATGAAGTGATCGTGCCGGCCTATACCTGGCTGGCCACCGCCACTTCGGTTCTGACAGTTGGCGCCATTCCCGTGCTGGCGGAAATTGACGAAACCATGGGGCTTGACCCGGATGACTTTGAACATAAGATCGGGCCGCATACCAGGGCGGTGATTCCGGTGCATATGTGCGGCCGCCCGGCTAATCTGGAAACCATTATCGCCATTGCCCGCAAACGGGGGCTTAAGGTGATAGAGGATTCATGCCAGATGGATGGTGGCACATACAAGGGGAGACGCACGGGCACCTGGGGCGACGCCGGCGCCTTCAGCCTGAATTATTTCAAGATCATATCGGCCGGTGGCGAAGGCGGATGTTTGGTGACCAGTGATCGTAAAATTTATGAGCGTGCATTTGTATATCACGATTCCGGCGCCGGGTTTCGTCCCAAGGCGGACGACCTGCAAATCCCGATCTTTGTGGCGCAGCAATACCGGGCCGATGAGGTCATGGGCGCCATTGCCCGTGTGCAAATGAGGCGCATGGACGGTATCATTGCCGATCTGCGCCGGGTGCGGAACGCACTGGCCGCCGCTCTTGCCGGTGTAAAAGGGATCACTGTGGCGCCCAGCAACGATCCGGAGGGGGATTGCGGCGTTGTGCTGGCCTTGCAGTTTAAGGACGAGGTAAAGGCCAGAGCCTTTGCCACCGCGTCTGGGGTCGGCGGCGTGGTGGTCATAGACCATGGCAAACACGTCTATACCAGGTGGGAACCTTTGCGCGCGAAGCGTATTTCGCACCATCCGGATATGAACCCGTTCTTTTTTACAAAGAACAAGGGACTGCGGATGGATTATAGCGATACCGCTTGCCCGCGCACGCTTGAAATTTTGCGCCGGACAGTCTATGTTAACACCAATCCGGACTGGACTGATGAACAGGTCAAGGTCATGGCTGCAGTGTTGAAGTCCGGGGCAAAAGCACCCTGAAAATTCAGGTGGAGAATCATTACGAAATTCTACGACGCCAATGTCTGCATGGGCCGGGGAATGTTAGCCATTCCCGGGGCCGCTGCCACCGCCGCTGATCTATTAAGGGCGATGGATCGGTCGGGAGTGGAGCGTGCCCTGGTCTGGCACCTGTTTCAATGCGAAGGCCATGCCGCCGACGGTAACCGTCTGCTTTCGGCGGCTATTTTGGGCCAACCGCGCTTGACAGGATGCTGGACAATCCTGCCGCCGCAAACAATGGAGCTTCCCGCCGGCCAGATTTTTTTCAATGATATGGCCGCTAATAACGCGCGCGCCTTGCGCGCTTTTCCGGGCCATCACAATTACTCTTTGCGCCGGTCCGTCTTCGGCCGTTTTCTGGACGAAGTTGCCGAGCGCCGTATCCCACTGCTTTTATCTCTTCTACGTCATGTTACCTGGGAAAGTTTGAGTGCGCTTCTGGAGGATTATCCGTTACTGATCTGCCTCCTGTGCGATACCGGAATCTGGGGGCAGGATCGCCGTATTTATCCCCTGCTTGAACGCTACCAACACGTGTTGGTGGATACAAGCCTAGTGTCGTTGGAGGCCGGAGGGCTGGAGACAGCGGTCAAACACTTCGGTCCGGAGCGATTTATTTTTGGGAGCGGTTTTCCGGAACGGTATGCCGAGTCACCCATGCTTGACCTCTTGCATGCCGATGTGCCGGAATCTGGGAAAGATTTGATAGCCCACGGTAACATTGAACGATTGCTGTCGGAGGTGCGGTTATGAGTGCAGGATTGCGGGAACGTTTCTTTGCGGAAGGAAGGCTTGATGACTGTCCTATTTATGATTTGCACGGACATTGGGGGCCCCACTACGCCATTTACATACCGGCGGCGGATGAGATGAAAGCGCGGCGTCTGTTGGAACGCGCGAACGTGAAGCGGCTGGTAATGTGTCATCATCAGGCCCTTTTTTCACCGGACGTCGGCAATGCCGTCAACATTGAAACAGTCCGGCGCATGCCGGATGTCATTCGCGCATATTGCGGGGTCAACCCCCAATATCCGGGGGAAATCGCCAAAGACTTGGCCACATTTGAGTGTTACTACCCTCATGTGTATGTTGGTTTCAAAATGTTGGCCTCTTATCACAAAGTTGCCATCAGCGATGACCGATATCGCCCGGTATGGGAACGGGCGCAGGCTGATCGTCTGCTAGTGCTCCTTCACACTTGGGGAGGGAACGCGTATAACGGGTATGAGCAGGTCAAGACGGTGGCCGAGCGGTATCCCGACGCCCGGATTCTAATGGGACACAGCATCCATGGGGAGTGGGACCACGCCATTGAACTGGCGCGCGAGTTTCCGAATGTTTATCTGGAACTGACCGCGGTGCTGGATGAACGGGGCATTGTGGAACGGTTTGTTAAAGAGGCCGGAGCGAAAAAAGTGGTCTTCGGCACTGATTTTCCTTGGTTTAGTCATTATTACTACATTGGTTCTCTGCTGGGCGCCGGTTTGGACGAGAATGACCTCCGGGATATTCTGTATCGCAATGCCCAACGCCTGCTGGGCGAACCGGCGACCTGATATTAGAATTGTCGATATCCGATTCTAACTGTAGGTATAAGATTAGTTCTTCAAAACAGTCAGCGGTTCAGCCGGATGGTTTGTTTAGAAGATATTGTTTCTTTGCCGTTATCCAGCACAACAACCGAAGTGATAATTTCTGACGGAACATTATTGCTTTCAGTAACCAGAGCTTTATATATCGTGCCGTTCCGCCCATCCTTATCAAGAATCTCCACTTTCCCTTCCTGGCCTGCCGTAACCGTCATTTCCATCCATCCAAGAACTGAATCTGTTTTCTATCTCTGCGCGTTTGCACAAGGGCAATCACCTTCTGCCGAACATCTTGGCTTAAACCCATATTTCGGACTCGCAGTTCCATTCCCTTTTTCAGCAGTCCGGCACAAGCGGCAATTATGTAAAGTTCTCTAAAAATTGAATAAAAAGAACTGATTGCATTTTCAGCTATGAAACAGTATAAGCAAAAAAACGTTACATAGGCATTAAAAATAAAGATCATATTTGTATAAGCCATGATGACCCTGCGCCAGATTGAAGACGGTCGACTTCATATTCCTATGTCGGTTTCATGGTATTTATCGGATATTGGGCCGGCGCAAGGTAAACAAGACCTGTTCACCAGACAATCACCGCAAAAGCTCAAGATTCTGCGTGAACATGCAATTGCCGAAAGCACAATCTCATCCAACCGGATTGAAGGCGTGGAAATTGATCGGAAAAGGGTAGGAACGGTGATTTTCGGCAAGCCGGACCTTAAAGACCGAAATGAGCAGGAAGTCGGCGGTTATAAGGACGCTCTCAATCTGATTCATTCATCAGGTTCAGAGCTTCCGGTGTCCGAAAAAAGCGTTCTTCAATTACATCAATTGTGCCGCGGACAAATCTGGGATGCGGGCAAATATAAAGACAAACCCATTGATATAATCGAACGATTTTCGGACGGACGGCAACGAATCCGATTCCGTTCTGTTACGCCGGAAAAGACGCCCGTGTTTATGAGTGAACTCATGAGCCGTTGGCATGATGAAAGCCGGGAACATCGGATTTCGAATCTGATTACTCTTGCCGCATTTAATCTGGACTTCCTTTGTATCCATCCTTTTCGCGACGGTAACGGACGCGTTTCTCGTTTGTTGCTTTTGCTGACCTGCTATCATGTCGGCATTGAAGTCGGCCGTTATATCAGTTTGGAACGTTTGATTGAGCAGAATAAAGAACGATATTACGAGACCCTGCAGGAAAGTTCTCATGGCTGGCACGAAGGAAAACATAATCCCTGGCCATATGTTGGATATATTCTGTACATCCTGAAGAAAGCCTATGACGAGTTTGAAAAAAGAGCAGGTGATGTTTCTGAACCAAAGGGAGCAAAATCGGAACTTATCCGTGCTGCAATAGATCGGAAAAGCGATAATAAATTCTCTATAAGCGATTTACGGCGTGACTGTCCCAGCGTAAGCATAGATCTCATTCGCCTGGTTCTCAAAGATTTACAGAAAATTGGGGGCGTGAAATGCCTTGGAAAGGGACAATCTGCCAAGTGGCAAAAGATGAATTAGGTAATACCTGATTAAGTAGGTAAGGAATCAGGTAGTATAAAAGTAAAACAACAACGAAATTACCAGTCGTGGCAATCTACGGAGTATTCATTAAATTTTTAGAGAAAAAACTTGAGATTTTCCGTGTGTTCCGTGGATAATATTAAGGCGTTATGAAATCTATTTCTGCTGATTCAATTTCTTATAAATTCGGCTGGTTGCCGGATGTGCCGGACCAGCGCGATATTCCCTTTGCGGCCGTGTTCCGCGTGCCGGCCAAGGTGCCCGCAAAAATTGATCTGCGTAAAAACTGCTCGGCAGTTGAACAGCAGGGCAATCTGGGCTCCTGCACGGCGCAGGCCCTGGTCGGCGCATTGGAATTTCTGGAATTGCGTTCTCTTCCGGCTTGTTTCGGTAAATCGAAAATCAAAAATCGCAAATATAAAATATCGCGGTTCCGCGATTTGAGCCGACTCTTTGTTTATTACAACGAGCGCGCGGCCATGGGAACCATTCAGGAGGATTCCGGCGCCATGCTGAGAACCGGCATAAAAGTCCTGAAAAATCTCGGCGTCTGCCGGGAAACAATCTGGCCTTATAAAATCAACCGTTTTACAGAAAAACCGCCGGCTGATTGTTATCGCGAGGCGGAGAATCATCAGGTCACCGCCTATCAGCGCCTGCATACGCTCAATGAGATGAAAGCCTGTCTGGCAATGGGCCTGCCTTTTGTCTTCGGCTTTGCCGTCTATGAGCATGTCATGAGTGAGCAAGTCCGCAAAAGCGGGGTTATCCGCCTGCCGCGCTGGAATGAAAGAATGGTCGGCGGTCACGCGGTCATGGCGGTCGGTTATGACGACGCGCAAAAAATTCTTATTTTCAGAAATTCATGGGGAAGGGAGTGGGGCAGGGCGGGATACGGCGCTTTGCCTTATGATTACGCCGAGAGCCGTGAATTATCCGACGATTTCTGGTCCATCCAGGCCACGGAAAGCAACCTGTACTCGTTCCGAAGCTTCAGAGTGAATGCGCAATGGAAAATAAGACAAGACACGGTAGTCAGCTAAAGATTATGGCCACAAAAAAGCACAAGAAACACAAAAAACCAGCCGCTGGCTGGTCCGCCTGTGGCGGAGAAAATATCTCTGTCTTGTGAATTTTGTGCATCCCTGGCCGACCTGAGTCGTCTCGGGCAGGCTTTGTGGCTAATTTATAAGCCTTGTCTTACCGCCACCCTTTTCGATTCTACCGATTTTCAGTGCGCGAATACCGCTCAGCCGCAGGATTTTCATCGCGGAAGAATATTCCGCTGGCCTGAGAATAAGCACCAGGCCGATGCCCATGTTAAAAACCCGGTACATTTCGTCCCGGCTCACCTCCCCGCGTTCCTGGAGAAAACGGAATAACGCCGGCGGCGTCCAGGCCGAAAGATCAAAGGCCGCGTCAACATTATCGGGCAGGATTCTCGGCACATTATCCTGAAATCCGCCGCCGGTGATATGGGCCATGCCTTGAATTGTTGCTTTTTTCATCAAGGCGCGGACTGGGCGCAAATAACTGCGGTGAACCGCGAGCAGAACGTCCGCCGTCCGTTTCCCGGTTCCCGGCAGAATGTCGTTCAATTTCAGCTTTTCCTGTTCAAAAATAATCTTTCTTGCCAGCGAAAATCCGTTGGTGTGCAGTCCGGAGGAAGGCAGGCCGATCATAATGTCCCCGGGCCGGATGTTTTTACCCGTGATGATTTTTTTACGCGGCACCGCGCCGACAATCGTGCCCACCAGGTCATATTCGCCTTGCGGGTAAAGTCCCGGCATTTCCGCGGTTTCGCCGCCGAGCAGGGCGCATCCGTTTTCGCGGCAGGCGCGGCAAATACCGGCCACAACCGCCTTGAATATTTTGGCGTTGAATTTTGCCATGGCAAAATAATCCAGGAAGAAAAGCGGTTCGGCGCCGTGCACCAGGATGTCATTGACGCAATGATTGACGATATCCTGTCCGACCGTTTCATGCCGGCCGGACAGGACCGCGACTTTCAGCTTGGTGCCGACCCCGTCCGTGCTGGCAATGAGGGCCATGTCTTTTCCCGGCGAGGCAAACATGCCGCCGAAAGACCCGATTTCGCTGATCTGGCCGGGGACCACGGTCCTCTTTACCATTTTTTTGACGGCCCGCAGGGCGGCCATTTTATTGTCAATGTCAATGCCGGCTTTTGAATAAGCAGATTTTTCTTGCATTTTTCCTTTTACTATTGAATTATTTTTAATAATTACCTCTTGCCCGCTCTTTTCTGTCATTCCCGCGAAGGCGGGAATCCAGTCTTTTCTAAATCCTCTGGATTCCCATTTTCATGGGAATGACAAACAAGCGAAGCGCATGGTAAGTATAAAAGACATTTTTTTCTTCATTGCCGTCATTCTATTATAAAAAAACGAATCAGGCAAAAAAATAAATGGACATTTTGGCGGCGATTTATATAATTTCCATATTAATGGAAACGCCGCCGGGGCGTTAAATGACAGCAGAGGAGGAATAACATGACCAGAAGAACGGAAATATATAAATGCGATATCTGCGGCAATATTGCTGAAGTTCTGCATGCCGGAGTGGGCGAGCTGGTCTGCTGCGGCAAGCCGATGCGCTTGTGCCTTGCCAATACCGTTGACGCCTCCAAGGAGAAACACGTTCCGGTTGTGGAAAAAACAGCCGGCGGAGTGAAAGTCAGCGTCGGAAGCATCCCCCATCCAATGGAAGAAAAGCATTATATTGAATGGATTGCAGTTCATGCCGACGGAAAAGTGCTGCGTCAATTCCTGAAACCCGGCGAGGCGCCGGCGGCGCAGTTTGAAGCGCTTCAATCTGTGGGACAATTAGCCGCGTTTGAATACTGCAATCTGCACGGCCTCTGGAAGGCTTTCTGAGAGGCGGCAAAGCATTCTTCAGCGGCTGTCCGGGGCTTTGCGCAGGAGCGCCTGCAGCCATTCATAGGCCATGCCGCTGTTTTTCCCGTCGTTGATGAATTCATCAAACTGCCCGGCAGCGCCAGCGCTTTTTGACAGCGTAAGCGGTCCGTTGACAACCGCCATGGGCACCGGTTCGGCGGTATGGTTGCGGACATTTACCGGAGTGCGATGATCGGTGCCCACGATCAGGCGGTATGGCCAGCCGCGCTTATTGAGCGCTTTCCAGACCGGACCGACGACAAAGCGGTCAAAATCCTCAATCGCCTGCAGTTTCAGGCGCAGATCGCCGTTATGGGCGCATTCATCAGGCGCTTCAACGTGGACAAAAACAAAATCATGCTTTTCCAGTATGGCAAAAGCCGCTTTAACCTTGGCGGAATAGTCGGTGTCAATAAATCCGGTGGCGCCTTTTATTTTTTCGGCTTCAAGCCCGGCCAGCCGTCCGATGCCGCGCACCAGATCAACGGCGGTTACCACGCCGCCGCTCAGACCGAAAAGCTCGCGGTAGGAGGGCAGAATCATGCTGCGTCCCTGGCCCCATAGCCATATCTGGGTGGCGGCCTTTGACCCGCCGCCATACGCGGCGAATAGTTTTCTGGATTCGTCCATCAACCGCAAGACTTCATCGGCCCTTGGCCCGCGGGGAGCATTTTTTGCCGCCGGCTGGCCGAGGACATCGTGGGGCGGGACGGTAACAAGGCCGTCGTGCGGACCATTTTTCCAGATCAAAAGGTGGCGGTAGCTTGTGCCGGTAAAAAAATGCCTTACGTCTGCGCCGAGTTCTTTTTCAAGCAGTTCAATCAGCGGCCGCGCCTCGTCGGTGGAAATATGGCCGGCGGAATGATCGGTAATCAAGCCGTTTGCCACGGTTATCAGGTTGCAGCGGAAGGCCACATCATCCGGGTGCAAATCAATGCCGGCGCCGACGGCTTCAATCGGCGCGCGGCCCTTGTAATATTTTTTGGGGTCAAAGCCCATGATGCTCAGATTGGCCACATCGCTGCCGGCCGGCATGCCCTCCGGCACAGTGGTTACCAGGCGCGCTTCGCCGAGGGCGGCCAGGGCGCGCATATTTGGGATGGAAGCGCTTTGCAGGGGGGTTTTATGCCCAAGCTCGGCCTGCGGATAGTCGCCCATGCCGTCGCCGATCAGGATGATGTATTTGCAATTTTGCATATTATCCAATTATTTTAATTGTGTGTTTATTATTAACTGTCCGGATATGATGTCAATTATAATCCGGGCCGAATCGTCAGGGGCTGTTGAAAAAGAGAGGTTTGGCCCGGAAGACGGCTCGGCGTGACGCCTCGCCCTACCAAAACATTTGAATTCCGAAGGTAGGGCGAAGACTCTGGCTGAGCCGGGAGCCATGTCAGCGGGTAGTTGCGCCGCCGATTTCCAGGACTTGCGCCAAGTCAGCGGGCTCCAGACGGAAGGGAGAGCCTTTGCCCTCATAGAAGCCGTGGGCGGCAATGAGGTGAATATTCAGGTCGGAAAAAGTGATTTCTTTCCGGAGCCGCAGATTGCGCACGATGACGATTGTTTTACGGTATCTGCCCGTTTCGCCGAAGGGGCAGGGGAGGAATCCGCGCGCAATTTCGCAGGTGACTTCAAAATGGGGCGCCACGGCCACAAACCCGCCGAGACCGTTCTTCCCGGCTTCCCGGAAAAAGGCCATGCGTTCGGCAATAATTTGATTGGTCAGGCGCAGTGTTTTCAATGTTTCTTCATCGGTCCGGATAATTTCCGCCAATGGCCGGCGGTCGGAGCCGAGGAAGCCATCCCGGGCAATATTTCCGGGTTGCAGGTCAGCCTCGTTTATTTTGTTTTTTTTCATGGCGGGTTTCCTTCCGTCAGGCAAACTTGTCGTAAAATATGCGTTCATCGGCGACTTTTTTCTGATGCAATATGTTCATACAGGCGTCAATCATGGCCGGGCTGCCGCAGAGATATGCTTCGCCGTCATAGCCGTCCTCAAGACAGCGCGCAACCACCTCGGTAACCAGGCCGATTTCGCCTTCCCATTTTTCCCCCGGCGATTTTCCGGCCACGGTCGGGATGAATTTAAAGTCAGGCAGTGTCCGCTCAAAGGAAAACATCAAATCGGCGTAAAAAATATCGGCGGGCGTCTGCGCGCCGAAAAAATAGCGGATTTTGCGTTTGATTTTGCGGTCGCGCATGTCGGCCAGCATTGATTTTATCGGCGCCATGCCGGAACCGCCCGCAATCATGACAATGGGTTTGTCATTATCATGCAGGCAAAAATCGCCGTAAGGCCCGTTGAAGGCAATGGTATCGTCTTTTTTCAAACGCTCAAATACATAGGTTGTCCCAATTCCGTGCGGGACGCGCCGGATTTCCAGCTCAATAACGGCGTTTTGCGAGGGGGGCGAGGCGATGGAATAGGCGCGATAGGCGATTTTTTGATTCCCGCTGTAAGGCGGGATGCGCAACTGGACATATTGTCCGCTTTTGAATAGAATTGCCGGAGGTGTTTGCAGTTTTAACCTTAATTCCTTGATGTCGCGGGTTAAATCGTTGATTTCAGTCACAATGGCCTTGAATGTCCGTGCGTTGGAATGCGATTCCGGAATAAAAATGCGCAGGTTTTCCATGACCCGGACCTGGCAGGCGAGCCGGAAATGGTTTTGTTGTTCGGCGGCATCCAGATGAAGCAGTTCGGATTGGGTCAGGTTTTCAGGAGCCCCGGCCAGGACGCGCAGGCGGCAAAGGCCGCAGATGCCCCGTCCGCCGCAGGCGGAAGGCAGAAAAATATTTTCATTCTTCAAGGCCTGCAGAAGGGAAATGCCGGTGAAGGCGGAAATCTCTCTTTTATCGTTGATAATGATTTTGCACAGATTTTCCGTCATGGACAGAAGTATTGTTGTAATTTTTCTTTTGTCCAGCGGAATTCAATTCCGTGCCGTCGCTTCACGACACAATTGAAAAAAATGGTTGAAGTGTTTCAGTCTTTTTGTAAACTTAACGCTAAATCTAAGGGTGTGATAGTTGTTGTATCTATCATAGGCAGTGGGATGGTCGGGCCGCCATTCAGTAAATTGCATGTCAATTTTTCTGGAGGTGGCACGTGGCAGATCAACCGCAATCACACCAATCGGCGGCTGGATGTTTGGTGCGTTTTTTTTGGACATTCATAGGTCACGCTATTCTGCTCGTTCTGGGTTTGTATATTTTTGAAAAGCATGCCCGTTGCTTTTCAATTTATGACGGCCTTTATTTTTTATCAATAGTCCTGATAATTTTTGGCCGCTTTATTGACATCCGTTTCTTAAAAGGCGAAACGGTTTCCGGCACCCCTGCTTCAACGGCGCACTTACGCAGGCATATTCTGTTATTGGCGCCGATATATTTGCTTTTTCTGATATTAGCCCATGTGTTTGGAGTTTTGTTTTGACTGATTTAACACAAACATCTTCGGGAAAGCCTGTGCCCGCCTGCCCGAGCTCGGCCAGGGAGCATCGGCCAGGAAGCGGTGACATTGTGCCATCGGCGCCGGATATTCTCAAGGTGCGTCTTGAGGGCTACAAATCGGCGGCGGAAAGCGTTCGCGACATGTTATTGGCCGACTTGATTCGTTTTGGAGAAATTCCCGCGCCGACCTTTGCCGAAGAACAGCGGATTCGTTTTCTGGCCAACCGGTTTGAGGAGATTGGCCTTGCCCATATCTCTATTGATGGGCTTGGCAACGGCATGGGGATTATTGCCGGTACTGAAGGCCGCCGTAATTTATTGGTGCTAACCAATGCCGATACGCTCGTAAAGAATATTAAAGATCAAACGATTGAAGTGCGAGCTGACCGTTTGGTTGGTCCGTTTGTCGGAGATAACAGCATTGCTTTGGCGGCATTGACGACCTTACCTTTGTTGCTGGAGCGCCTTAAGTTGCAGTTCAAGTCCAATATTATTCTGCTGGCAACGATACGATCCCTGGAACGCGGCAATCTGGAAGGGCTAAAACATTTTCTGGCAAATTCAGGGAGATACATCGAGGCAGGACTTTGCTTGGAAAGTGTCCAGTTAGGGCGATTGAACTATCATTGCATAGGGTTGTTGAGGGGTGATATTCACTGCCGGCTGCCGGAAAATTATAATTGGGCTCAATTCGGTGCCACCGGCAGTATTGTTCCCATGGGTGACGTAATCAACCGGATCAGCCAGATTGCGTTGCCCCACCGTCCCCTGACCACCATTATCATGGGCATGGTTAAAGGCGGCATTGCCTATAACAACGTTGCGCGGGAAACAGTTTTGTCATTTGAAGCGCGGAGTGAATCGCTGGATATCCTGAATCAGATCAAACAACAAATTACTGATGTTATCAACGAAGTTGGCGCTCGTTCGGGGGTGAAAATCACCTTGGATGTCATTGCCCAGCGTGAGCCGGGCGGTTTGGATATTTCGCATCCCCTGGTTCGTAAAGCCACGGCAATTTTGACCGACTTAGGATTGCAGCCAATGTTATATTCCACTACTTCCCAGCTTTCGGCCATTCAGGATGTGAAAATTCCAGGATTGACCGTCGGCCTGACCACAGGAGAGCGCCGCTATGAACTTGATGAAATTGATGAGTCCGTGAATATTGCCCCGCTGTCGTCGGGACTTGCGCAACTGGTGGGCATCCTTCAGGCGATTGACGAAGGGGGTGTTTCGTGAAGCTGAACCTGCGGAAATGGCTGCAAAGTTTGACAGGGCGCGCACCGGTCAAAATCCCGCAAAAAAAATTCCAGGTCGCGGACTGGCTTTTCACCCATACCTTTCATCATTCGCAATTCGCAGATATTAAATCGCTTGTGGTTGAGAAGAAGCGCCAGAATTTGCGCATTTCATTGTGCTTGCCGGCCTTGAATGAAGAAAAAACCATCGGAAAAGAAATTATTATGCTCAAGTCCGAACTCATGACACGCTATCCGTTGCTGGATGAGCTGGTCGTAATTGATTCCGGATCAACTGATCAAACCCGAGAAATTGCAGCGTCTTTTGGAGCGAGCGTTTATTTGGCGCGCGATATCCTGCCGCAGTATGGCGAGAAACACGGCAAGGGTGAAAACTTGTGGAAGGCTCTGTATCAGATGCGCGGAGATATTATCATCTATATAGACGCCGATATAACGAATATTCGGCCTCATTTTGCCTACGGATTGGTTGGCCCATTGATCCGTATGCCGGAAGTCCAGTATGTCAAAGCTTTTTATGACCGTCCCCTGACTGTATCCAAGGGCGTGCGCGTGTCAGGAGGAGGAAGGGTAACAGAAATACAGGTGCGGCCTCTTTTTTCATTATTCTTTCCTGAACTGACCGCTATTATTCAGCCGTTATCCGGTGAGTATGCCGCCCGGCGCAAGGCGTTGGAAAGGTTGCCCTTCCCCGTCGGTTATGGAGTGGAGACCGCACATTTGCTTGATATTTATCATCGCTGGGGCATGGCGGCATTTGCACAGACTGATTTGGACCAGCGCATTCATCGGAATCAATCCACGCATGCGCTGGGCAAAATGGCTTTCGGCATTTATCAGACTTTTTTCCGGCGATGGAAGGCCTATGGATGCGTGGAAAAATTGCCGGCAATGGAAACCGTGTTGCGTCAATTCCAGAATAATGACGGCCGTTATGAGCAAATTGAATCATTGATTCGGGAAGTAGAACGCCCGCCGATTATAACTATTCCGGAATATCAACAGGCTTTTGGGCGTCGACCTTAATTTGCTTATGCGCGTTGCCATTGTCCATTATCATCTTCGCGCCGGCGGCGTTGCGCGTGTTATCCAACACAGTGTCCAAGTGCTCCGGGAACATTCCATTGATGCCGTCGTCTTGTCTGGCGCCGCACCCGATGGCAACTGGTCTTGTCCGGTCGGTGTGGTTGAAGGCTTGGATTATATGTCTCAGGGAAATGTAACCGACCGCGCAGCCAGTCTCCTGGCCGAACGGATGAAACGGGTGGCAACTCGAGTACTGGGACGATCCCCGGATATATGGCATATCCACAACCATGCCTTGGGTAAAAATCCGGCGCTTACCATGGCGGTTCGTCATTTGGCCGATGAAGGAGAGCATATACTGCTTCAAATTCATGACTTTGCCGAGGATGGCCGGCCGGCTCTGTATCGCCGCCTGCTCCATCAGGTCGCCAAAGGTGATATTGATTTGTTTGGTGCAGTGGCATATCCGCAAGCGCCCTATGTACATTATACTGCGCTGAATCAGCGGGACGCTTTTTTTCTTCATACTGCCGGCGCGAGGAAAACTTTTATCCATTGCCTGCCGAATCCTGTCATGTTGCCGGCCGATAATAATTCATCAAACGCAGTTAAATGGGAAGGAAAACACCGGTTTTTATATCCAACTAGGGCGTTGCGCCGAAAAAATATCGGGGAAGTGCTTCTTTGGGTTGTCGCGGGAAAACCAAATGATTCTTTTGCCCTGACGCTGGCGCCGACATCTAAAACAGACCGCATTGTTTATGATGCTTGGAAAAGATATGCCCGGGGTTGGCATCTACCAATCCGTTTTGAGGTCGGCATGACTTCTGGAGCATACCTGACCGACTGGATGCGTTCATCAACCGCCATTATCACCACTAGCGTTGCCGAAGGGTTCGGCCTGGCGTTTTTAGAGCCATGGCTGGCCGACCGGCCGGTGGCAGGACGGGACTTGCCGGAAATCACCAATGAGTTTCGCGATACAGGCGTTCGATTGCACAGTTTATATAATCGCTTGGAAGTGCCATTGTCCTGGATTGGCGCCGATAAATTCAGACGTGCGCTTTGCAGGGACTTGAAGCAATCCCATCGCGTTTATGGTCGTCCATTGATTTCAGATGAGTGTGATTGCGCCTATAATGCGGCTGTGCGGAAAAATAACGTTGATTTTGGCCGATTAAACGAGTTCTTGCAGTTGGCCGTCATTGAACGGGTTCGAAGTTCTCACAGCCTACGGCATCGAATCCAGCCCTTGAACCTGAATTCAGGATTAAAACACTCCGATGTTGCATACAATGCTGAGGCAATTAGAAAGGCCTATGGCTTGGAACAATATGGCGCGCGGTTGATGACGATTTATACCCAGTTGCTTCAATCATGTGCCGGCTCCGTTTCCTGTCTGTCGGCGGAGCGATTGTTGGATCAATTTTTGGCGCCAGAACGGTTTTGCTTGTTGCGGACCTGAATCCAAATGAACAAATTGTCTTCAGTATTGATTGCCAGAATTCGTGCGCTGAATCATAATCGTCGTTTGATCCCCGTGAAACTCCATCCGCGATTACAGGCATTGCCGGCAATCCGCGCCGTCCTGTTCGATGTCTATGGCACGCTGGTGGATTCTGGCGCAGGCCCGCTCCAACTTGGCGATGAAATGGTTCTCAAGCGCCGAATGAGGGGAATATTGCGGCAGGCGGGGTTCAGCACTTGTTTCCGGGATGCGGGAATTTCTGTTATGACTGCCTGGCGCGAAAAGATTCTCATTGACTATCATCTTGCTCGTGCGGGCGGGATAGATTATCCGGAGCTGGATATCCGCAATATCTGGCGGCAGGTGTTGCATCTTGGCATTCAACGGGGGTGGATCATGGGAAGTGTAAATGCCGGCACAATCACGCGCATCGCGCTGGAGTTTGAAGGGGTCCAAAATCCGGTGGTATTAATGCCGGGCATAGAAAACGCGCTGGCACGACTGCGTCAGCGTGGCATTAAAATGGGGATTGTTTCCAACGCCCAGTTTTATACGCCTTTGATTCTTCAGGTTTTATTTGGCGCCAGTCTTGCCAAGGTCGGTTTTGATCGCTCGCTCTGCATCTGGTCTTACCGGCTGGGTCGCGCAAAACCTTCCCCCTGTCTGTTGAATCTGGCTTTGGAACGGATTAAAAAAAAATATGGCCTGACACCGAAGGAGGTGTTGGTAATTGGTAATGACTGGAACAATGATTTGGCGCCAGCGCGGCGGGCTGGCTGCCGCACGGCGTTGCTGGCCGGATCAATCCGCTCCTTCCCGCACCCACAGAAAGCTGTCCGGCGCTGGCGGCCGGATTTGCTGCTGACCAATTGGACACAACTTGGAAACATCTGGATAAAAAATATCTATAACCCGAATTCTGCACGCTTTGCGGGCAAAATTCGGGAATCAGATTAGCGGCTCGTTTCAATAAAGAGCAATTCGCCCTTGCTCATCATCTTGCGTCGTCGCTGATGACTTATGCACTTGCGCAGTTCTTCCAGCAGGAAGCGCTCGTCCGCTTCCTCCGGCGGCAGATTTTCAAGAAGGTCCATAATCGCCACTTCAAGGGATTCAACCGGCGTGCCGGAGGGAACGCTGAGAAGATAACGGGTCGGGGCGATCTCAATCATGTGCAGCCAGTGAATTTTACGGAGGCTCTTGCTGGGGCCGATGACAATAATCGCCTTGCCTTTTGTTACCTCAACAATTTCCACCGGCTTCATGGGATTCGTGGCGGAACCGGCCACAATTTCAACCACCTTGGCAATGGCCAAGGCCCGGTCTTCGTTGATTCTATGCAGTTGCCGCAGGATTCGTTCCGGCAATGTTACCGTGACCGGCCGGCTCGCCTCGTTGAATTTTTTGGGGCGTCCGCCCGGGGATCTTTTATTGGTGCTTGCCGAGAAAGACATAATTCTGTAATAATTATTTTTAATAAGGCATTTCTACGTAAAAATCATTTTCCACAGTAATTCTAATATTCTAATGTGATAAAATAAATAAGTCTATAAAAATTTGCCCCCGGCTGGCCGGCAGGCGGGATTGGCGGTCGGCCGCGGTTAACAGTCGTCTATCCCTGTAAAACAATGGATAAAAAACAGAAAATTGAATTTTTCAATTCGGTGGCGGAAGAACGCGGCCGCTGGAAACGGAAAAACAGGTATTATTACAAAAAGATAACCCGGCTGTTAAAGTTTGTAATTCCCGAGGGCTCTTCCGTGCTTGAACTTGGCTGTGCCACCGGCGAGCTGCTGAGCGACCTCAAACCCAGCTATGGAGTGGGCGTGGATTTCAGCCCCAAGATGATAGAAATCGCCCGGGGCAAATATCCCCGCCTTACCTTCCTTGAAATGGATGCGGAAAACATCGCCCTGGATCATCAATTTGATTACATAGTAATGTCGGATATGATCGGCCACCTGGAAGACATTCAGATGGCGCTTGAAAAACTCCATCCGGCATGCCACTCCAAGACAAAAATAATAATAACGTATTACAATTTTGCGTGGGAGTGGATCCTTAAGATCGGCGAAAAATTAAAGCTGAAGATGCCGGAGTTCATGCAAAACTGGCTTTCAAAAGATGACATCAAAAACATCCTGGAGCTCGCTGATTTTGAAACCATAAGAATGGGGGCCACCCTTTTGTTGCCCGTCTATATCCCGATCCTCTCTGAATTCTTGAACAAATACGTGTCAAAATTTTTCTGGCTGCAGAACTTCTGTTTTATCAATTATACCATCGCGCGGCCGAAACCAGACACCCTTGCCGTCAACAACAATTACGGCTGTTCCATAATAATCCCCGCAAGAAATGAGGAGGAAAATATTGAAAGAGCGGTGCTTGAGATACCGGCGATGGGAAAGTTCACGGAAATAATTTTTATTGAAGGCCATTCCTCCGACAAAACCCTCGGGGAAATAAAAAGAGTCTGCGAAAAGTACGGACACCTGAAAGACATAAAATACAGCGTGCAGGATGGCCGGGGGAAAAAGGACGCGGTTTTCAAGGGGTTTGACATGGCCAGAGGAGACATCCTTTTTATTCTGGACGCTGATTTGACCGTTGCGCCGAAGGATTTGCCGAAATTCTACAACGCCATCGCATCCGGCAAGGGAGAGTTCATAAATGGAAGCAGGTTTGTCTATCCCAAGGAAAAGGAGGCCATGCGCTTCCTGCGCATGCTGGGCAATAAATTTTTCAGCCTGCTGTTCAGCTGGATTTTAGGGCAATATCTCAAGGACACGTTGTGCGGCACCAAGGTGATCATGAAAAGCGATTATGAACTGCTGAAAAAAAACCGCGCTTATTTCGGCGATTTTGACAAATACGGGGACTTTGATTTGATACTGGGTTCCTACAAACAAAATCTTAAAATTATTGAAGTGCCCGTCCATTATCGCAGCAGGATTTACGGGTCCACCAATATCCCCACCTGGAAAGGCGGTTCCATCCTGTTAAGGGCCGCCCTTTTCGCCATGCGAAAAATCAAGTTTGTTTGAGCGAAGCAACGTACCAGTCTATCGCATTTTTCAGGCCGTCTTTGAAGTTCATTTTTGCCCTGAAGCCGAATTCCCTTTCCGCGCGGGTAACATCAAGACATCTTCGCGGCGCGCCGTCAGGTTTTGAGGAATCCCATACAATTCTGCCTTTATAGTCCATCAGGTTTTTTATCATCTCGGCCAGGTCTTTTATGGGGATCTCCACTCCTGTCCCGAGGTTTACCGGATCGGACTTGTCGTATAATTCCGCCGCTGATACTATGCCTTCCGCGCAATCTTCAATATATAAAAATTCCCGGGTGGCTTTGCCCGTGCCCCAGATGACCACTTCGGGGGAATTTTGCGTTTTAGCGTCATAAAACTTTTTGATCAGCGCGGGAACAACGTGGGAGGTTTTGGGGTCAAAATTATCGCCGGGACCATACAAATTTACCGGGAGCAGAAAAATTGAATTAAAGCCATATTGCTGCCGATAAGCCTGCGATTGGACCAGGAGCATTTTTTTTGCCAGCCCGTAGGGCGCGTTGGTCGGGTCGGGATAGCCATCCCATATCTTGTCTTCCCGGAATGGAACGGGAGTATCTCTGGGATACGCGCAGGTGGTGCCGATGATAATAAATTTCTCTATCCCGTTCAATCTTGCCTGCTCAATCAGCAGAACCCCCATGATCAGGTTGTCGTAGAAAAAATTCCCCGGCCTCCCGATATTGGCGCCGATGCCTCCGACCGTGGCGGCAAGATGAATGACCATGTCCGCCTGCGCGGCCGAATACATTTTTTTTATGGCGTCAAGCTCACGGAGGTCATATTCCTCAATTTTCGGCACGAAAATATCCGTGCAGCCCCTTTCTTTCAGTTTTTTTATAACAAACCTGCCCAGGAAGCCCGCGCCGCCGGTTACTATGACCGTCTTGTTTTTTAAACTGATCATTTTTTGTTTTATTCAAAAGTTCCGGTATTCGGCATGTCACAGAATTCAGCCGGCCGGTTCTACCGCCGGACCGGCCGGAAACCCAGGCCCTCCCAGTCGGCATCATCGTGCGATTCATAACTGTTGTGGGAACACCACATGCGCCAGAGGGTGGTATCGGGCCATGACACGCCGAAATCCGCATGTGCATCGCCGTCATAATCGCCCGGCGCCGGGTCGGCATTTGAAGCCCGGCAATCTTCCCGGCCCAGTTGATAGAATGGTTCCATCTGCCGGTAGCCCTCCGAAGAATGGAGATAATGCCAGGCGAACACGTAATACTTGTTCAAATGCGATGGGGCGGAATAGGCGAACATGGCCGGGTCGGTTTTGAGGTCGCCGTCATAATCCGCCGGTGAGGGAACCAGCGGGCCGTCGCCCATGGTGTCAACGTAAAATGATGCAGTTTTATACCCCTGGGAGGAAAGCGGGATAAGCCATTGTCCATCCGAAGACCGCCATACGCCGGGATCGCTCTTGCGGTCGCCGTCATAGTCTCCGGATACGGCCACGCATCCCGGCCCGCCGAAAACGAAAGAGGTTTGCTGATAGTTTGATTTGGAAGATCTGATGCGCCATTCGCCGGTGGCCTCGCAGTAAATCGCCAGATCGGTCAGGTTGTCATTGTCGTAATCGCCGGTGACCACAGTCCAGCCTGTTCCGCCAAAGGTAAGGCTTATGGGTATTTGATAACCATTGCTTGAAAGCACGGCGGCCCACTCGCCGCTGGCGCGGTTATAGGCCACGACATCCGCACAGCCGTCGCCGTCATAATCGGATTGAATGGCGGTCCAGCCCGGCCCGCCCCATAAAAACCATTCCGGATTATAATTGTTGCGGTCGGTGAGGACGCGCCATTCGCCGGTGGATTCATTATAAACCGTCGGGTTCATACACCCATTGCCTTCAAAATCGCCGTTGTGATTGATGTTGATGCCGAATACCGGTGTTGCCGAGAGGGCGGCCAAGGCCATGCTGATGACCAAATGTTGCCATTGCTTCCAGACCGAAAATACCATGTTGACCTCCTATAGTTGGGGTTTTTGATTCTTTATCATACATTCTGTAGGATGTCCATGCCTATCAGCATTTTTTTGCGGCCTGTCAGGCATAAGCTTTTTATCCCGATCCTGCCCGGCATTATTTTTTCGGGCCGAACATTTGCAATTCCGCAATTGACCAATCATACTTAGGGTCGGATGCGGTCAGGGTCATTTTAACATAGCGGGTTTCCACGGGCGGGAAGGCGGCCGTGAAGAAATCTCCTTTAACCAGAATCCGGGGATGCGAGCCTTCCCAGAACAAGTTGCCGCCCATGTCGCCCATCTCCAGAATTTCTTTCCATAATTTACCGTCCATGGAGATTTCTATTTTGTAGCCGCGGGGATAATCCGAGTTATGGTCATCCAGATCAAACCGGATTTTACACACGGTTTCCACGCGGCCCATATCCACTTGAAACCACGTGCCGGAGGTTTGCGGTTGTCCGGTCTCCCAGCCGGTTGCCCGGTTGTTGTCAAGGGCATCGCCGGCTGCTTTTGAATTTTGCTCCGCAGTCGCCATCCAGCCGGCGCGGTTGATCTCCTGCAGTGGAATCAGGCCATAAGGCGGCTTGAAATCATAATAGACTGCAAAACGATAGCCTTCTATTTTGCGGTATTCCCCGCCGATGGCCTTCAGGTTCGCCTCAAGATCGTCCGGCAGACGGAGCGTGGCGTGATTAATATAGGCCACGTTTGTGGCGGCGCGCACCTGGTCAATGAATTTTACCTCGCGGCCCGGGAACCGTTCGTTAAAGGGCTCCGAACAAATAAGATTTTCCTGCGACTCAAACGTCAGACGATACGAGAGCCAGTAATGGGCGTAGGCATGCCGGATGCCGTGCGCCTTCAGAAATGCGAACAGCGGGGTGGTGTCCGGCAATTCCAAATCTTCTCCGACAATGCGCGGATTGCTCCAGGCTCTGACCAGCAGAACATTGCCCCAGATTTGGGCGCCGATCAACACCATCAGGAGCGCGGCAAAAACCGGTCGGGACCATTTCAGGACTTGCGCCAGGCCGCAGGCCAGCAGGATGGGAAGCGCCGACATTATCGGCAGGATATAGCGCACATTGTCCCAGCCGGCGCGGGCGCTGCGGCAGAACATGAAGGCGGTGGCCGCGATCAGCGCCAGCAGGAGTGCCGTGCCATCCAAATCTTTGAGCGATAAAATCGCCAGTCTCAACAAGGATTTAAAGCGGGACGCAATCACCAGGAGAAGCAGACTGATTGAAACAATTGCCAGCAATGAAGAAAGCCAGACCGGCAGACTCGCAAAATGGGAGTTGTCTCCATACAACATCACCTTCATGCCGATCAGGAATGGAATGGTGTGGCCGAATAATTCCCCGGCCAGTTCCCATGACCGGGTCCATCCCACCGTGCGGCCGACATCTGAAAATGTCGCAAAATCATGGACCACATTATACCAGAGCAGAGGCAGGCTTCCGAGGCAGAATGCCAGCACCCCGGCCCAGAATTTCCAGCGCAGGAACACCAGCTTGTCGCTTAAAAACAGAAACAATAAGACCACGCCAATGTAACTGATAACGAGAAGATGCATCCAGAAGGTGAAGCCGAGGATAAATCCGAGGACGGCATATTTCCGCCATGAACGTTCTTCGGCGGGTTTGAAGACAAGGTCTGCCAAAAACAAAAACGCCATACTGCCCAATGTTATCACGGCCAGACAATTGTCCGGCGGAATCAGCGCGCCGCACATGGCCAGATATGGAGGCGGGACAGCCAGGAGCGCCAGCACAATGCTTCCCGCCGTCTGTCCATACAGTTTGCGGGCCAGAAGATAGGTTACCCAGCAGAAAATCAGGGAAAAGATCAGGGGATAAAGCCGCATGGTTACAATGTTAAAACCCAGCAGGGGGATCAACGCCGCATCAAGAAAGGATTCCTGCGTGCCCATGTAACTCTGGCCCCAGTACACCACGGGAAATTCGCCCTTCAGGATGTGAAACCCCATCAGGGCCGGCCAGGCCTCGTCCGACGATGGCGGCAGGGTTTTCAGCGCAAACATGAACAACGCCAGCCGGAATAATATCGCCGCGGCGAAGAGGAACATGATCGTTTTTGAGTTCCAGGATTTCATGAGGCGTTGTCCTCGCTGTCGTTAAGCGGCAAAGATTGCCGTGAAATAGGTTCCAGACTAACCGGAATTATTACGGAATAAAAGAAAAAACCAAAACTTTTTTAATAGAAACACATAAAGATAAATACGGTTTTTGTTTGACTGAAAAAAGAAAATCCGTGTTGATTGCTATGAATGAAAATGAACATTTTGCCGTATATTCGTCTTGCCCGGCCGGACCACTGGTTCAAGAATATTTTCGTTGTGCCGGGAATTCTGCTGGCTTTTTATTTTGCGCCCGATCTGTTTTCCCGGAAGGCCCTGGCCGGCGTCGCGGCCGGCTTTGTCTGCGCCTGCCTGATCGCTTCCAGCAATTACGTTCTCAATGAAATTCTGGACGCGGCCACCGACCGTCTGCATCCTTTCAAATGCCTGCGCCCCATTCCGAGCGGACGGGTTAATATCGGCCTGGCCTATCTGCTTTGGCTGGTTCTGGCAGTCGCGGGCCTTGGTTCGGCCTTCATGATTAATATTCCGTTTGGCCTCGCGGGGCTGTTCCTCTGGATTATGGGGATTCTTTATAATGTGCCGCCGGTGCGGTTGAAAGATTTGCCTTATGTGGATGTTCTCAGCGAGGCCGTCAACAACCCGATCCGCCTGGCGCTGGGCTGGTTTTCAACCGGCTTGATCGCGCCGCCGCCGCTTTCAATGATCATGGCCTACTGGATGTTCGGCGCGTTTCTCATGGCGGTTAAAAGGCTGGCCGAGTTCCGCGAGCTGGCCGACCAGCGAGTTGCGGCCGGCTATCGCCGCTCGTTCGGCTGGTATAATGACGAGCGCCTGCTGGTCAGCATTATTTTTTATGCCGCATTTTTCGGAATGACCGCGGGCATATTCATCATCCGCTACCGCATTGAACTGGTGCTGGCCACGCCGCTGGTCGCGGCCTGCCTGGCCTATTATCTGCATATCGGGTTCCGGCCGCACAGCGCCGCTCAGCATCCGGAAAATTTATTTTCAGAGCGAAAACTCGTTGTGCTGGTTTTATGCACTTTTCTGGCCTGCGCCTTACTGCTGTTTTATGACCTGGCCCCGTTCCGCCATCTGTTCTCGCCTCTCATTCCGCCGCCGGCGCATGAGCTAATCTGAAGGCGGTTTTTTGTCCCGGACAAAGCTGACGCTATCCAGCCAGACCGGAAGTTCATGGCCGATAACCTGGATGCCGACCTGCAGATTGGTTGCGATGGCAAAGGGCAGTTCCTGCTGAATAAAATGCCGGCGGCCTTTACCGGCATCCGTTATGGCAGACTCGGCCAGCGCTTTCCCGGTTGCGTGGTCAACCACGCGCAGAATGCCGGTGTTTTCGCGCTGTTTGCCGCGCGGCCGGCCGGCGGCCAGTTTGAAGCAGGCCTGGTAATGCCCGGGGGCCAGATTGACAAAACTGCCGTGGGCAATATTGGCCGGCCTGGATTGGCCGCGCCAGCGGCGGAGAATGTTGCCGTCCGCGGTTTTGATGTTTTCTCCGCCGTCGCGGCGCGTGCCGGCAATTTTGATGTTATCGGCATTAATGTCGCTGAGTTCCAGAATATAAATAAAATCACGCCTTGGCGGACACCAGCGCGGATATGGAAAAGACCTGATGATGCTATGCTTCTCAATCAGTCCGAAGGTCAGGGTAAATTCATCGTCGTGCACCCACCACCATGTCTTCTGGCCGTCGCCGACATAATGCGGATCATACAAGTGCCAACCATTGAATTCAAACCCGCCGTCAATATTTGTGGGTGGAAAATTCAACTCCTTGCAAAGATAATCCGCCGCTTTCCAGCGCGCCCGATTCCAGGCCAGATAATCGTGCGTGCCCGCCACGGCAAAAACCGCCGAGCATATTATGAAAGCGGATGCCAGCCATCTTTGCCAACGCCGCAAAGGCAGCCCGGTTTGTCCCGCCGCCACGCACAATAGCAGCCCCGGCACACAGGCCAGCAGATAACGGTCAAACGGCATCTTGATTGCCAGCGGCAAGAGAATGGCCGCTGACGCGCCCATGCCGAGAATTTGAACAGCCGTGCGAAAGCCGTCTCCCCGGCGCTTTAACAGCCAGAGAAATCCATTCCGAATGCTTATCGCATAATAACGCAAAAGCCAGAATGCCCCGACGCAGCCGATAAATGTGACGGCCCATAATAATAGCGGCGAAGCCCTGTAAAGGTTTTCGCGTTTGAGATGGAAGACATCGCGCAGCAGCGGCGGACCAAGCGCGAAATCAATAAAAATTCCTTTTGGTAATAACGGCATATTGCGGTTTTCGGAGACCAGCCATAGCGCCGTTGCCAAGCCGCATGCCGTCAATATCGCGGTGGCGATTTTGCCGCGCCGGGAATTTAAGGGCAGTTCAATCAGCAGCAGGGGGAACATGAAAAGTCCGAGATAAATCATGCATATCATCAGTATGTCGGCCGTATTTTTAATCAGGGGAATTAAGCCGGTAGAGATTTTCAGCCAGACTTCATTTTCATAAGTTCCGTAGACGGCCGGCAGGCCTGCGGTAACTTCCATCCAGCGTTCATAGGCAACGAGTGTTCCGTAAACAATAATTATTGATGCGCCGCTTCTTACCCACGCTTTTATGGCAAAACGTTCCCTGACAATATAAGCCAGGGCGAAAGCCAAAGGCAGAAAAAGTCCAAGCTGACGGATCAGCGTGGCGCCGGCCGCGCCCAGTGTGGCAAGGATCAGCCAGTTCAATCCCTCCTCGCGCAAAGCGCGCAGATAACAATAAGTGGCAAACATCAGACAGGTAAAAAACGGCACGTCCGTCATAAAAGTGTAAGCAAGATTGAAATAAATGGCGTTAAAGCCCGCGGCCAGTGCGCCCAGCATGGCTTTTTCCTCATCACCGGTCAGTTCGCGCAATGTCTGCCAAACAATCAGGACCCCTGCCAGGCCGAGCACGACAACCGATATGCGCAGGGCCGTGAATGAAAAACCAAAAATTGACGCCACCAGCCATCCCCAACCAATGTGGGCAATCAGCGTCATGACCGGCCATTCGCTCATTTCCAAGCGGCCTTCATCGCACAAAGTTTTCACCGGCCTGGCAAAGGCCCAGTCGTCGTTGAGCGGAAATTCGCCGATGGGATTCGTCAGAAATGCGGCCAGGACCCAGAGCAATGCCAGAAACAATACGGGCCGCCGCGAAAAAAACGCGTATAATTTTGATGCCTTTTTTTTCCAATTCATGACTAAGGCGGGCATTGCCCACAGCCCGGATCCGCCGCACACCCTGGCCGACGCTCGGGCAGGCAGTGCGGCGCTACGGCTGTAGTGCGTCACTGTGTGACGCATAATTTTTCCTCCGGCCCGAAAACGCGCAATTCCGTGATTGACCACCAGTAACGGGGCTGGCCGCGGGTCAGGGTAATGCGCATATACCGCGTTTCCACCGGCGCAAATGCGGCGGTATAAAAATTATTGCCGACGAACATCCAGGGTTGATCGTTTTCCCAGAAAAAACCGTCCATGACCGCGCCGTATTCATAAACTGTCTGCCATTCCTTTCCGTCCCTTGAAACTTCCAGACGATAACCGTTCGGCGCGTCAGTTTCCACGCCGGCCAGGTCAAAACGGACTTTGCAGATTTTTTCGCTCCTTCCCAGGTCAATCAACAGCTGGTTGCCGGGCTTCTGCGGCTCGCCCGTGGTCCATTCTGTTTTCAGGTCGCCATCCAGCATTTTTGCCAGGAGGTCGGGGTGATGGTCCGATGATATTTGGAAACCATCCCGTTTAATTTCGCGATCAGTTTTTCCATAAGTCGGCCGGATGTCGTAATAAACGGTAAAATCGCCGGCCTGTTCTTTCTTGTATGTTCCGCCAAGCATTTTAAGCTGTTTTTCAAAGTTCGGAACGAATCGCAAGGTGGGGTGGGTTATGAACGCCACGTTCGTGGCGGCATGAACCTCATCCAGGTATTGCACGCTCCGGCCCGGAAACCGCTCGTTAAACGGTTCGGCGCAAATCAGTTTTTCGCGTGATTCAAAAGTGATGCGGTAGGAAATCCAGTAATGCGCGTAGGCATGGGTTATTCCTTTTGAGCGCAAGCAGGCATGTAACTGCGCGGTATCCGGCAGTTCCAGTTTTTTTCCGACTATATCGGAATTATTCCATTCGCCGGCCAGCAGGATATTCCCCCATGCCTGGGCAATGATGATAAAAGCCAGTAAGACGGTAAAAACAAGCCTGCTTTTATTCCGGATATGCTCCAATCCGCAGGCCAGCAGAATGGGCAGGGCCGACATAACCGGCAGAATAAAGCGCGCGCTGTGCCAGTCCGAGCGTTCACTGCGGCAGAAAAAATACAAGATGACAATTACCAGCGCCAGCAGAATCGCCGTGCCGTCGGCATTCATTGGCCGCCATTTCCGCCAGCGCAGCATGCCGCGGAAACGGCGGAAAATCACAAGCGCCATCAGGCCGCACCACGCCAATCCGAGAGCAAGAGCAGGCAAAGCCGGCAGACTGACAAAATGAAAACTGTCGCCGTAGAGCATAACCTTCAGGCCGGTCATGAAATGAAGGGTGATGCCGGAGAGCGCTTTCAGCAATTGCAGGGCGGATTGCCAGTCGCCGGTCCCGCCCATGTCGGCGAAGGTTATGAAGTCATGGGTGAAATTGAACCGCCAGAACGGAAGGCCGCCGATAAAAAAGGCCGGGATGGCGAGCCAGAAAACCGGGCGCAAAAAGCAAAGTTTGTCGCGTAAAAAAATGAATGCCAGGGCAACCATCACATAACTGATTGCGACAAGGTGCAGCCAGAACATGAAGCCGAGCAGAAGGCCGAGCAATAGAAAAGACGGCGTTTCGGACAGGGCAATTTTTGCGGAATTTTTCAGCACAATGCCGGCGAGCAGGAAGAGCGCGCAGCTGCCCAGCGCGGTCAACGGCAGATATTCCGGCGGCACGCTCAGCGTTCCGGCCATGGTCAGATAGGGAACAGGAACAGCCAGCAGGGCCAAGGTTGTAACGGCCGTTTCGCGGCCATAGAGGCGGCGGGCGAGCAGGCAGGTTGCGGCCATGTAGATGAAAGAAAAGAGCAGGGGATAAATGCGCGCTGCAAAAGTGCTGATGCCAAAAAGCAGGAAGGATAAAGCGTCAAAAAAGGCCTGCTGGGAACCCATGTAATTCTGACCCCAGTAGAAAACCGGGAATTCCCCCTTGAGCACGTGCAGTCCCATCAGGGCCGGCCAGGCCTCGTCCGTGGAAATCGGCAGATGCCACAGTCCGAAAATAAAAAATGCCAGCCGGAATGCGACGGCGGCAATGATGAGCGCTGATAACAGCCAGTAAAAGTGAAGCACCCCGCGGCAACCTGCTACGCCGGAGTAGCCTTGGCTACGCAGGTCGAGTCTTTGCGGAACCCTGCGATTTGTCCTCCATAGCCACTTCGGCGACGGAGGATCCACCCTGTGGCAACCTACTTCGCCCAAAGGGCTACGAAGGTCAAGAGCCACAGGGCTTCCTGGCGAAGAAGGGTGAAGCCGGACACGGGAATCATTCATTGAGGTCACATTAAAATGTTTGCGGCTTAAAAGCAATTTAGAAATTCCCGGCTTTGGTTTTGCGGACCGGTGATGTAGACTGTTTTCATGACCGACGAAAATATTTCCAGTCGGACAGAACCAATGCGCCGGCCGCTGCTGGGGATGGCCTTTTTTTATCTGGCCGGGATCCTGGGCGGCGTCTGGATTGACGAACTTCATTTTATAACGGTCCTGGCCTTTGCCCTGCTTGCTTTGATCATTGCCCTTGGCTTGCACTACATTATTCAACGGCATGAGATGACAGCATGGACTTCCCGTTTGTTCCCGGTTTCAACCGGCTTTATTTATCTTGCCGTTTTTCTGGCAGGATGGCTGACAATTGACTTGCGCCTCAATAATCCCTCGGAGAGATATATTTCCGCCTTGATGGACCGGCCGCGGGAAGGGGTTGAAATTATCGGCGTTATTGCGGACGATCCGGCGCCCGGTAAAGGTCGGCAGGATGACCATCTGTTCTGGTCATTTGCCATGCGCCTGGAGGCGCTCAGCCGCCTGGGCTTTTTCCAGAAAGCACGCGGTGAAGTTATGGTGACAATGCCGCAGGATGAAACGCGCCCGCGCTACGGAGAGCGCTGGCGCCTGAGCGGCGCATTGATTGACCGGGCCTTTTCATCCGGTTCTGACGGGTTTCATCGCATGGATACGGTCAGGAACAGCATTCCCGGCCGCTTTTTATTTCAGGTTGACCAAGAACCGGCCGGTCAGGTTCGGCGGATATCTCCACCGGCCTGGGATATCCGGCATGGGTGTTTTCTTTTAAGGCAGAAATGCGCTGATCTTCTGGCGCGCGGCATTGACCACCGGCCGGATGTGGCGGGCATTCTTCAGGCCCTGCTCCTCGGCCGCCGGTATGAACTGCCGGCTGATCTGCGCGCGGCATTCACGGCGACCGGCACCTACCATGTCTTTGCCATCTCTGGCCAGCACGTGGCCATTATCGCCATGTTTGTCGTGGTTGTTTTGCAGGCCTCCGGCGTCGGCCGCTTGTATTGGTTTTATTATCTGGCGCCGGTCCTGATTGTTTTCACGATCATGTCCGGCCTGAGCGCCAGCGCCGTGCGCGGCTGTATCATGGCGTTCATGTGCTTTCTCGGCCCCGTGTTCAAACGCAGGACCGATATCGCCTCTGCCATGGCCCTGGCCGCATTGCTGATTACCGGCGCCGATCCTTTGCAGTTGTTCCAACCCGGCTTCATTCTTTCCTTCGGGATCGTGGCGGGACTGATTGTTTTATGTCCGCCCTTGATCGCAATGGTTGAAAGTAAAATCGCCCCTGATCCCTATCGGCTTGAGCCTGAAAATCTGCCGGCGCGCAAGGCGCGCGGCGCACTGCGCTGGATACTATTCATGCTGGCCGCCTCATTTGCCGCCTGGGCAGTCTCCCTGCCGTTGATTGCGCGTTGGTTCAACCTGGTGTCGCCGGTGGCCCTGCCGGCGAACTTAATTGTGATTCCCCTGACAACCATTGTTCTGCTGACAGGTTGTCTTTCAATTGTTTTTGGTTTTTTTTCTCCGTTTATTGCCGAAGTATTCAATTTTGCCAATATCGCTTTTGTCTCGTTCACCACCGGTGTGACCAAGGTGCTGGCGCAGGTTCCCGGCGGACATATCTTTGCCAGGTCGCCACCGCTCTGGTTTGTTTTTGTCTGGCTTTTTATCCTGCTTGTCTGGAGAATTTATTACGCCAAAAGCGTGAGTTATTATCAGAAAATAAAAGTTTGTCTGGCGGCGGTTTTGGCCCTGATTATTGCCGGCGGGCTGGCATGGCAATTAAACAAAAACGAATGGGAAGTTCATGTGTTCAATATTGATCAATGCGCGGTTTGTCTGATCACCAAGGCGGGGAGCAATCCGCTTTTGCTCAATACCGGACCCCGGTATCAGTCCCGGAATGTTTTGCGGTATTTGCGGAAAATGGGGGTGAACCGTCTTCAAGCGCTGGCGTGCCCCATGGCGGATGCAAAACATATCGGCGGGGCAACAGATATAATCGCCGCCCTGCCAGTGGGCGGGATATGGTGCAATGCCGGGCAACCGGGAACAAGACTTCTTAAGGAGTTGCGGTCTGAAGCCGAAAAAAGACGGATTGGGGTGGGGGAGCTGGCAATCGGCGCCACGCCCGTTGGCGGACAAGTCTGGCAGATAAAATTGGATGGGAACGGCTGGAGCATGGATATTTTTGGCGGAGGAATTCAGACTCAAATGACGGCGAGGATTTTGATTCTCACTGAACAACCGCCACTGGCAATTGATATTGAGGAGGCGCCGGTTTCCGGCATGAACAATGCCGGCTTGGCCATGCCCGGCCAATGCCGCATAATATGTTGTCCGATATCCGAAGACCGGGCACGAACTTCTGGCGGCCAGCCGGTCAGACTTTCTTCTGCCCCGCTAATTTTTCTGGGGCCTAAGCAGGGCATTCTGCTCCTGCCCGGCATGGAAAAGGATGAAATAAAGGCGGTGAATTTGGATTTGTCGGCGGGCAGCAGATGAACCTGATGGTGAAAATTGCGCTTGCCCTGCAGTTGGCAGGTATTATTATGCATAGCATGCGTTGTTTTTATCAATTCGTTAAATAGGCGGAAATCAAAAAAATGAAAAATTCCAGGAAGCGCTATGTGCAGGTTGGTTTGGGCGGCCGTTCGCGGATGTACACCCATGCCATTGTGAGCAAAATGGACAATGTGTCTGAACTGGTCGGAATTTGCGATAATAATCGCGGCCGACTGCATCAGGCCAACCGGTGGATTACCGACGAATTACAGGGAAAGCCGGTGCCTGAATATTTGGACACGCAATTTGACCGGATGATCAAGGAACAGCAGCCGGATGCGGTGGTCGTTACCACCAAGGATTGTTTTCATGACAAGTATATCGTGCGGGCTCTTGCGCTGGGCTGTGATGTTATCACCGAAAAACCCATGACCATTGACGAGAAAAAATGTCAGCGCATTGTTGACGCGGTCAAGCGCACCGGCCGCAAGGTGCGCGTTACCTTCAACTACCGTTATTCGCCCCCGCGCACGCAGGTCAAGGAAATTTTAATGAGCGGAACAATCGGCAGAATATTGTCGGTTGATTTTCAGTGGCTGCTCAATACAAGCCATGGCGCCGATTATTTCCGCCGCTGGCACCGGGAAAAGAAGAATTCGGGCGGGCTGATGGTGCACAAGGCCACCCATCATTTTGACCTGGTCAACTGGTGGATTTCCGGCAACCCGGTTGAGGTATTTGCCATGGGCGCGCGGCGTTTTTACGGGGCGGCGAGCGGTATGGCGGAGAAATACAAGCTCCAGGGCCGTGCGGAACGCTGCCTGGAATGCCGGCATAAGAAAAAGTGCAAATTTTATATAAACATTGTCGGCAACGAAGGCCTGAAAAAATTTTATTACGACAACGAAAAATACGACGGTTATTTCCGCGACCGCTGTGTGTTCGGCAAAACCATGAATATTGAAGACACGATGAACCTGGTGGTGCGCTATGATACCGGTGCTTTTATGTCGTATTCGCTCAATGCCTTTATGCCGTGGGAGGGTTACAAAATAGCTTTTAACGGCACCAAGGGACGTCTGGAGCATGATTGCGTTGAATCCGTATATATCAGCGGCGACGGCAGAGTCCAGGGCGCCACCATTCCCCAGGGCACGAAAATCAGGCTGTATCCGCATTTCAAACCCGCCCAGGATATTCCGGTCATGACGGGCAAGGGCGGCCATGGCGGCGGCGACGAGCCGTTGCTTGTTGATTTGTTTTCCCCCCGCCCGCCGCGCGATCCATATCTGCGCGCGGCCGATTACACGGCCGGCGCGATGAGCATCCTGGTCGGCGTGGCTGCCAATAAAAGCATGCAGACCGGCCAGCCGGTGCTGATTGACCGCCTCGTGCGCGGCGCTCCCAAGCCGAAATTGACGGCGATGAAAGAATAAAAGAAAGGCACATAGGCACAAAGGCAGAAGGCACAAAGGAATAAAAGAGAGAAGAATCCCATAAGGACAAACACCGAGAGAAATTTTTTTCTGTCATTCCCGCGAAAGCGGGAATCCAGAGGTTTATCGCGGTAACGAGATAAAGGAATTTAGTTTAATGAAAGCGGCGGTAATTAAAAAACCAGGCCTGATAGCAGTTGAGGAAGTTCCTGTTCCGAAAGCGGGCGCGGGCGAGGTCCTGCTGAAAGTTGAGGCCTGCGCCTTGTGCGGAACCGACCAGCGCGTTTTATCCGGCGAAAAACATGTTGATGTTCCGATCGTCGGCCATGAAATAACCGGTCTGGCCGTTGAAATCGGCTCCGGCGTAACCGGCGTCTCAAAAGGCGGCAAATATATTGTCCAGACGGTCATCGGCTGCGGGCAATGCCCCATGTGCCGCATCCACCGCGAGAATTTATGCGAAAAGGGATTCATTGCCATGGGGTATCAGTTTAACGGCGGTTTTGCGGAATATGTCCTGATGCCCGCCGTGGCCGTCCGGCAGGGCTGTCTGATTCCTGTTCCCCAAAATTACCCCTCGGATCTGGGGACCATTGTTGAGCCGTTGAGCTGTTGCGTAAACGGCATGAAATATATTCCCATGGAGCAGACGGAGCATGTCCTTATTTTCGGCGGCGGGATTATCGGCGTTCTCAACGGGCTGGTGGCGAAAGCGCGCGGCGCCGGAAAGGTAACGATCATGGATGTGTCTGATGCGCGCTTGAATCTGTTGAAAAAGCTGAAATTGCCGTTTGATAATCTGGTTAATTCGGCCGCGGTTGATCCGGCCGACTGGGTCAAGCAAAACACCGCCGGCCGCGGCGTGGATGCGGTGGTGGTGGCGGCATCGGTCAAGGCGCTGGTTGCCAAGGGAATGGGTCTGCTTCGGCGCGCGGGGCACTTATCCATCTTTGCCGGCATGCCGAAGTCCGACCCGGTTGAGCCGATTGATTTGAACCGCATTCATTATCTTGAACTGAATGTCCACGGCGCCAACAGTTCTTCGCAGGCGGAGTATCTGGCCGCGCGCGACATGCTTGTTGCCGGAAAGATTGACGCCCGGCCGCTGGTGACCCATCGTTTCCCCTTGGAAAAATTTAACGAGGCCGTGCGCACGCAGGCCGATCCGGCCTCCGGCGCGCTGAAAGTGGTGGTTATTCCATAAACACTTAAATACAGTGGCTAATCAGGTATTCGGTGTTCAGTGTTCGGTGGAGCATGACCGATGAACCAGAAGGCAACAGGCAAGACTTATTTGGATGTTGAGGATTTACAGGTCTATCAGAAGCTCTGCCAGCTTCACCTGGAGATTTGTGATCTTAGCCATGCATGGCCGGCCGAGGAGCGGTATGAACTCGGCTCGCAGATCCGAAGATCATCCAACAGTTCGCCGGCGCAGTTAGCCGAGAAACATGACGATCGCCACGTGAGGAACAAGGTAGCGGGAATTAATCGCAGTCGTGGGGAGGCGGGAGAGACCATCCATCATCTATTCATGGCCAAATTGAAGGGACACATTCAGAACGAAGTGTACGCGAAATATCGCGAGCGCTATAAACAGTGCATTCGCATGCTCAATGGACTTGAGAAATCGCTTGAACGGCATCTTCCCGAGAAGGAACGCCGTTGGGCCGTTGCTGAGGCCGCCGGCGAGTATGACGAGCCGAATCCCGAACACTGAACCCAGAACACGGAACACCTGAATACGGCGAGACAGGCACGAAAGGAAAAGAATAATGCTCAAAGATAAAAGGGCTGTGATTACCGGCGCGGCCCAGGGACTGGGCGAAGCGATAGCCATAAGGCTCCTCCGTGAGGGGGCCCAAGTGATCCTGGCTGATCTTCAGGAAAAACAGCTGGCGCAAACCGCTGAAAAACTGTGCTTGGAATACGGAAAACTCATCAGCCATAAGCGCTGTGATGTGACCAATGAATCCGATGTGGAGGCGTTGATCCGGCTGGCCGAAGACCAGTGGCGCGGCCTGGATGTTTTTGTGGCCAATGCCGGCATTCTTATTGCCGGGGCCCTGATTGACTTTGACGCAGCAAAATGGCGGAAAGTCATTGATGTTAATCTGATCGGCCAGATGCTTTGCATGAAACACGCCTTGAAGCTCATGGCGCGCGGCAAGGGAGGCTCTTTCATCCAGATTAATTCAAAGTCCGGTAAAAAAGGCTCGTATAAAAATTCCGCCTATGCCGCTTCCAAATTCGGCGGGATCGGCCTGGTGCAGAGCGCGGCGCTGGAAATGGCGGAGCAGGGCGTGCGTGTCAACGCGATTTGCCCGGGTAATATGCTGGATTCGCCTTTATGGGTGGACAGCCTTTTTAAGCAATATGCCCGGAATCAGGGGATTACCGAGGCGGAAGTGCGCCAAAAGTATATTGATCAGGTTCCTATGAAACGCTCCTGCACTTATGAAGATGTTTGTAATCTGGTTGTTTTTCTCGCATCGGATCAATCGTCTTACATGACCGGCCAGGCCATCAATGTTACCGGCGGGCAGGAGATGAGATGAGGAAGAAAGGCACATAGGCACACAGGCAGAAGGCACAAAGTTTAATTGCTTAAAACAGATTATTCCTTTGTGCCTGCTTTTATGAATACTAAACATTGTTTTGCGGTTGATCTCGGGGCCTCCGGTGGAAAATGCTTTGCGGCCGAATTCAAAAACGGCTCTTTCGCAATGAAAGAGATTCATCGTTTTGCCTATGAGCCGGTTTCCTTTTTTATTCCCGAAAAATCAGGCGTTCCCAATGAACGCATGTATTGGGACGATACTTTTATTTATGCCAACATCCTGGAAGGCCTGCGCGCCTATCGCCGTGAATTTTCTTCCTCGCTGGATTCAATCGGCATTGATACCTGGGGGGCTGACGGCGTTTTTATCACCCCATCCGGCGATCTGCTGGGAAAAATGTATGCTTACCGCGATCACCGGCTGGATAAAATGATTGACCGGTTAAAAAAGCGCATTTCCGCCGCGAATATTTATCAGATCACCGGCATTCATTTTCAACCCTTCAATGTCAGCAACCAAGTCCTCTGGTTTGTGAAGAATCGCGCTGATTTGCTGAAATCGTCCAGCCGCTTCGTGCCCGCGCCGTCGCTTTTTTATTATTTTCTTTGCGGCAAGGTAAAGGTTGACTCAACCTGGGCGAGCATCACCCAGCTCATGGACGCCAAGACAAAAAAATGGAGCGGAACAATCCTGAACAGACTGGGGATTCCGCCGGCCGTCATGCCGGAGATTGTAGTCCCGGGCGAGCGCATCGGAAAATTGCATTCTTCCATTGCCAAAACGGTCGGACTGAATCCGGCAAAACTTATTGCGGTCGGTTCGCATGATACGGCCAGCGCGTTTGCCGCCGCGCCCGTTGACAATGTCAATGGGGCCTTGATCATCAGTTCCGGCACTTGGTCGCTGGTTGGCAAGCTGGTGCCTCAGCCCATCACTACTCCGGCGGCTTTTGCCGCTAATTTGAGCAATGAAGGCGGCATCGGCAACATACGTCTCCTGAAAAATTGCATGGGCGGCTGGCTGGTGCATGAATTGCGCCGCAACTGGCGCGAGATTGACGGGAAAGAAATGGCATGGCCGGAAATATATTGCCAGGCCGGGCGGGCAAGGCCATTGGCGGCCTTGATTGATCCCGATGATCCTTCTTTTTACAATCCGGCCAGCATGGAAAAAGCCATTAATGATTATTGCCGCCGGACAAAGCAGAAACCGCCGGCCGGCCGCGGAGGCATTTTGCGCCTGGTTTATGAAAGTCTGGCGCTCAAATACCGGCGCATCAGCGATGATATTTCAAAAATTGCCGGCCAGCCGACCAAGGTGGTGCATATTATCGGCGGCGGCGGCCGCAATGAATTGCTCAATCAGTTCACGGCCAATGCGGTCGGCGTGCCGGTGAGCGCCGGACCGGTGGAAGCTACCGCGGTCGGCAATTTGATGGTGCAGGCGCTCGGCCTGGGGGTTATTAAATCGCTTCATGACGCCCTGCCCATGATCAGAAAAGCTTTCCCGATCAAGGTCTATAACCCGCGGGATACCGGCGCATGGAATCAGGCCTTTCGACAGTTTCAGCGGCTGTTGCGCTGAACTTTCTAAAAAAGTTATTTGCCGGATTTGCCGCGCAGCAATATCCTAGACGGCTTTTCAGGTGTCTTTACTATCTTCAGGCCGCAATGTTTGGCTATGGCGTTAAAATCACGATCCTTGTGGAGGAGGGGGATGTCATGCTCAATCGCCACGGCCGCAATCAGGCAGTCAACAGCGTTGCGAATCGTGATCCCTTTGTGCCGCAATGTCCGATAGAGTTCCGCGGCCTTTACAAAAGTGCGCTGGCTCATCGGCAGGAAGATGAAAGACTCAAATCGGGATAAGGTCTCGCGGCAGTCTCTATCTTCGCGAATTCCCTGAAGGATTTCAGTGAGAATAACGCCACAGACACAGATATCTTCCTCCGCGGCAAGAACCCGCTCCAGCGCATGGACCTCCGGCGAATCTTTCCCATAGAAGAAATCAATCCACACGGATGTATCAACGATGATCACGTCAGACCCCTGCCTCTTCGCCAGGCGTTAAGGTTGCCCTGCCATGAAATCCGGCCCTTCAACTCCAGGACTTTCTTTTGACGGGCATGCCGGAGGAGTTCCTGCAGGGCGTAATCAATAACGGCTCTCCGCGTTCCAATACCGGTTTCCTTCTGGCATTTGGCCACGAGATGATCATCCAAAACAACGTTTGTTCTCGTCATATCTTAATCGTTCCTTTCAATACACATAATATGACATAAATATGTGTATGACAAGTTTTTTTTCAGAAAGCAGCCGGTTATTCAAAAGGAAATCTGTACTGCGCGAGACCGAGCTCGTTGCGCATGACAATCATTTCCTTTTGCAGTGTCTTCGGAACCGGCACGCCCTTGTTCTTGCGCTCCAGCCAGGCCAGATGCTCCTTTTCGCCGGCCGTGTAAATCCGTTTCGCGCCGGGCATTTTTTTTGAACCGCGCAGTTCGCGGCAGATGTTGCCGGCAATTTTTTTAAATTCCGCCGGCTCAATGAAGGACTTGACGTCAATGGCCATGAAAAAATGCCCCAGCCGGTAGGGAACTTTTTTGCCGTTTTCAAACCCGAGCAGCATTTTCAGATACGAGCCGCCCTGCAAGGCCGCCGAGAGGATTTCAACCACGGTTGCATAGCCGTAACCCTTGTAGCCCGCGGTCTCCTCGCCGATGCCGCCGAGCGGCACCAGGGCGCAGGTTCCCTTGACGAGGTCTTTTAGAATTTGCGCGGTGTCGGTGCGGGTGCGGCCGCTTTCATCAATGACCCAACCGGGCGGAATTTCCTTCCCCGCCCGTTCATAGACCTCTATCTTGCCGCGTTGGGACACGGCCGTGGCGCAGTCCAGGACAAAGGGAAAATCCTCATCAGTCGGCATGCCGAACACCAGCGGGTTGGTGCCGAGCATGTTTTCAACGCCGAAGGTCGGGGCAATGGAGGGCCGCGCGTTGGTGCCGGTTATGCCGATCATGCCGGCTTCAATTGCCATGAGAGCATAATAACAGCAGGCGCCGTAGTGGGTTGAATTGCGCGTTGCCACCATGCCCAGCCCGTATTTGGCCGCCTTTTCAATCGCCATTTTCATGGAGCGTTGCGCGATGACCATGCCCATGCCGTGGTGGCCGTCAACCACAGCGGTGGCCGGAGCTTCGCGGACGATTTCAAAGTTGGTTTTGGCAAATTGAATGCCATCCTTGATGCGGTCATAATAAATGGTTTTCAGACGGCCGATGCCGTGCGAATCAATGCCGCGCTTGTCGGCGGTTATGAGAACATCGGCGCAGGTTTTCGCCTCATTTTCCGGAACGCCCAATCCAATGAAAACATCGGTCATGAAGCGTTCCATTTCCGCAAATTTAATCCAGACGGTGGAATTATCATGGGTCATTTTTTGTCCTTTTTTTGCATGCTCAATCGTCATAACTTTTCACTATACCGCTTTTTTGTCAAGACCTTTCCCGCTGGATATTAAGAAAAGAACTCTGAGCGGGGATTGACGGTTTTGAATCAACTGCGGATGGTAGGTAATTTTCTAAAAACAATACAGAATTGTATTTCACACAAACAATATGTTTTTAATCTATCTCAAAATTCGTCTGGGTGGCAGACTTAAGGTAGGTTCTTCCTAATGAATGACATAGACTGTGCCCTCGTTGACGCGTTCATAGGCACCCACGTCCACCGTTCCGTAGCGGATGCGTTGGCTCCGGTCAAGATCATAGGCATTGGTCATCCAGTCCTGATTTGTCCCCGCATTAACACACGGCGAATCCGCTCTTAAGCGGTAATTGCCGTTGATCAAAGCGATAAATTTCGGGTCGCTCTGGATGTTACCGGCATTTACGGTCCTGGCAGTGGGAATGGCGCTGGTCGGCGCAAGACATGAACTTACAATCACAAATGAACCGGTTAGAGTACCTGAGACAGGGCAATACAAATTACTACTGCTATTTCCCCTGTTGTAATATGAAATGGTGTTTTCAACATAAGACGTGTTAAAATAATAACTATATATGCTGATGCCAGCGCCCGTGGCGGATGCATAATTACTCACAACCGTGCAGGACTGAATTTTTGGTCTATAAGTATTATTTGCTGTCGCAAAGATCCATATTCCCCCTCCGCCGGTAGCCCTGTTTCTATAGACCAGGCAATTACATATAATGGAATTTTTGTATAACACCACTCCGCCTCCGTAAGCATCGCTATTGGTTGCAATATTGGCATAAATGATGCAATTGCTGATTGTAGAATTATCGTCGGCTAAAACGCCGGCCCCATATCCAGAGGGACCGTAAGAAATGTTGCTGGCGATCTCGCAACCGAATATTTTTGTCTGTGATAAATACACCCCACCGGCGGAAATATTGGTGGAATAATTGCCGATAATCTGGCAATTGGTAATCTGAGTGTTGACTGCATTCAACCCGGCCCCTTGGGAGCCTGAACTCATATTGTTTTCTATTCTGCAATTATAAACCTTGGCATTATTGGCCCTTATGCCGCCGCCACCTCCGGACGAATTCGTTGCATATCCGTTCCGCACGGTAAAACCATTCAAAGTGGCGTTGGTGAATAAATCAAAACATCGGTTGGCAGTGATGTCCCGGTTGCCATCCACGATTGTTACCGCGCGGCCATTGATGCTTCGGATGGTGATGTTGGTGCCGTAGATCGTGCGGATCTGATTTGTGAGAACATAGGTTCCGTTGGACACCAAAATGGCCGTGTTGGACTCGGCCGCCGCCACTGCCCATTGGATTTGAGTGGCCGCAATATCCCAACTGGTATAAATTCCCCCATTGCCGTCAGCAATTGTTCCGGGCTCAACAACATAGCGGTCGGCCGCCCGGAGCAAAACATCAAAGCAACAAATGCATCCAAACGTCAGAATAAACACTAATCTGCTTTTCAATCTGATCTGATTGTGACTCATGTTGCGTTTTTGTCTGGTTACATCACGATTTCATTTTCTTGGCCATTTGTTTTGCCGTTATTATCAAATGGCGGGCCGTTTCATCCAGGAAAACGGTGTCCATTCCGAGCGCGATAAATGTAAAGCCGTTGTCAATGGCATTTTTAATCAGTTTCTTGTCCGGCCGGACAATATGAAATCCTGCGGACTTGCCGTGCTTTTCACATGCCGCCGAAACAGTCCGGCAGGCCTTGACAATAGCGGGGTGTGAGGTTTGCCCGGTTACGCCATAAGATCCGCTCATGTCATAAGGGCCAATGAAGACCCCGTCCACACCATCAACGGAAAGAATTTCATTTATATTTTCCACCGCCTGTCTGGATTCAATCATGACAATTACGGCCGTATACCGGTTCGCTTCCTGTGCATATTCATCAAAGTCAATTCCCCAGTCGTTGGCCCGGCAAAACGCAAAGCCCCTGACACCTTGGGGTGGATATTTGGCGGCTTTAACCGCCTTTTCCGCCTCCCTTGCCGAATTTATTAACGGCACTATCACGCCCTGTGCTCCGGCATCAAGGACCTGTCTTATGGCAAGGACGTCATTCTCTCTTACTCTTGCCATGGGTATGGCGCCTCTCCCGTGCATTCCCCTGGCTACTTCGCAAAAAGTTACCGTGTCAATATCCGTATGCTCCATGTCAATGGCAAGCCATTCAAAACCGGCCCGGGAAAGGATTTCGGCAACGGTCGGATGTCCAATTTGAATCCACGACCCGAAGGTTAATCGTCTTTCAAGCAAGGCTTTCTTTACGGCATTGTTTGTTGTTTTGTGTTTGCTCATATATTATTTGAGCCTATTACCTGTCATTCATGAATTCTTCTGTCGTGATAAGGAATATTTTTCGTTGTGTGCCTCCTTTTGAAGGATTATCAATATACTCCAAATTCATGACACGTCCGGACCATTGCCACAACATTTTCCGGATTGCACGTGGAATGGATACTGTTTGAACTGCTTAGGATAAAGCCTCCGCCCGGGCCGGCGTCCGTAATTGCTTGACGAACCGCGTCCCGCACATGCGCCGGCGCGCCAAATGGGAGCAGATGGGCGCAATCAATATTGCCGACCAGACAGACCCGGTCGCCGACCAGATGCTTTGCCGTTCTAAGATCCATACCCGCCGCCGGCTCAATCGGGTTGATGCCGTCTGGCGCGGCGGATACGATCATTTCCAACAGGGGATAAATATTTCCGTCCGAATGTTTGATGCAGAGCGCCCCTTCTTCGTGAATCGTTGCAATCATCTTTTTAAGACGCGGCAGAAGAAAGTGTCGGAACAGTTCCGGACTCATCATGGGGCCCAAATTGTGCGCATAGTCATCGCCGAGAATAATTATTTCCGCGCCCATTTGAATTGCTCTGCGGATAATCGCAATATTGGTTTCCAGGACTTTGTCCAATACGATTTCAACTTTTTCCGTTTCCAAAATAAAATCCGCCAAAATGTTGTCCATTCCCATTAGATAGGCAGACCACATAAACGCGGCACGGTGATGGAAACAGATTGCTCGGCGTCCCTTGTAACGGTGAATCAATTTTTCCAACGCTTCAAGGCGATTGGAAGAATCCGGATCGGGCGGGGTGTAAGTTTTGGCGTCAGCCAGTGTTTTGATAGGGCCATTCAGCGGGTGTGCCACCGTCTCCGGTCCCGGCAAATACGTTACCCCCCATTCATCCACATAGCGTCCATCAGGGAAACCGCGTATTGTCGCAAATTGCGCTCCGCAACATACACCGTCAAATCCTATCCTATCCATAAAATCTGCTGCGTCGCGGCAATCGGGCATGGCGGCTCGCGCCACTTTGGTGTCCACCACGAATTCAAGAACCGGTACCCGATCTGGCTGTCGTTTCTTAAGCGCTGCTTGCACACGTTCGGTGGATGTCATCATTTTATTTTTGTGGACATGGTTAGTCCTCCTCATTATACTTGAATAAAAAATTTCTGGCTTTCATGCTTTCATAATAAGGTATGGGCTCATTAAAAATAAATAAGAATGAGTATCATAAATCAGACTTTTACATCAAAAAAGGGACAACTGCTTGAGGGAAATAGGGCAAAATGGCGCGCCGTTGACCAAATCCTCCTCACATCGCTTGAATACGTTCCCGCTCTGGTTCTGGATGGGACCGACATCGGTCTGCGGTTGGTCCATTTTCTGCCCGGCGTTGCGTCAAAAGGTTACAAAATCGGCGATCATTTTCACGATACTATGCATATTCAGTTCGTCTTGGAAGGCCTCTTCTGTTTTAGAACCAATAAGCGTTCAACTTTTTTAAAAGCCGGTGATGGAATCATTGTCCCGACTGGACAAATCCACTGTTGGTCGTGCGTGCGCACCGGAGTTCTGTTTGGCGCAAGCATTGGCGTCGCCGGACAATTTGCCGTGGATTTTGTGGAACATGTAAAACGCCAGGCCGGTAATGCTTTTCTCCTCTTTTCCAGTTCAGAAATTCACGCTGGACTTTTGCGGATTATGGAACTTGCTTTAAAGCCGGTACCTTTTCATTGGCGGCGCGAAATGATTGGCAGTGAGATTTTTCTTTGTCTGGCACGCGCCTTGCATACCGCTCTTGACCTGCGCGCATTGAAAGTGCCAGTTCCTTACCGCAAAAAAGCAGAGATCGATCCATCCCGGCGATTGTGTGAAGAAGCAGTTCGTTTTATTATGTCTAACTATAACCGTCCGTTCAAAGCGTCCGAAGTGGCCGGGCGTATCGGCATTACAACCCGCCATCTGAACCGCCTTTTCCGGGTGTTTTTACGTGATACTCCCCACGCCCTTCTGCTCCGAACGCGCCTTGAACACGCCAGAAAAATGTTAAAGGTATCCCCTGTCATGAAGATAAAAGAGATAACATTTGCATCAGGCTTCCAAAACCCGAGCTACTTCAGCCAGTGTTATAAACGATATTTCGGACGGTTGCCCGCGGGAAAGGTTTAATATGAATTCAGTATACCGACAGCTTTTGTTGAGCAACATTATTACTGTCAGGTAAATTCCGCCACCATGATGGTATGATCCGAGCATTTCGGCTCAAGCCGCGGTTTCAGATCAATGTAACAGTCCTCTGATTTTTTTGCCAGCGGCTCAGTGGCGAGAATATGATCAACCCGCCAGCCCATTTTGCGTTTTACGGCGTTCACGGTGCGGTAGTCATAATATGAATACTGGCCCGGCTCGGGGTGATATTTGCGGAAAACATCAACAAATCCCCACTGTTTTGTTTTTGCGAACGCCGCCCGCACGGACTGGTGATAGCAGACATGGTTTTCCTGCCGGGAGGCATTGTAAATATCAATGGCCTCCGGCGCGACATTCAGGTCACCCACCCAGACAATTTTGTTGTCGGGTTTAAACTGTTTTTCAAACAGTTTCCGCAGGCGTTCAAACCATTTCAGTTTGTATTTGAACATGGCGTTTTCAATCTCCCGCCCCTGCGGCACATAAGTGTTCACCACGTGGATATTGCCGATTTTGGCCGTAATCAGGCGGCTTTCATCATGCGGAGGAAAATCGTCAAAGCCGAATTTAATTTCCGCCGGTTTGGAGATGCTCGCCAGGGCAACGCCGTTATATGATTTTTCACCCCGGTAAGCGACTTGGTAGCCGGCAGCAATAAACGGCTGGACCGGAAACTCATGGTCCTGCACTTTGGTCTCCTGCAGGCACATGATGTCGGGCTTGTATTGTTTAAGCCAATTGATGACCACCGGCAGGCGGGAACGGATGGAATTGACGTTAAAGGTCGCGATTTTCATGGGCTGACAAATTATTATTGAAAATGCCGGCCCACTGCAATAACATAAAAAATAAGTCTCATGAATCGGGAAATCCGGCGTCGGAAGCGCCTGGTGTCTGAGTTAAAGCCGTGAACATTCTCCAATACAACGATCTGTATCCCGGACAGCTGCAGCGCCAATTTGAACAGACAGTTGAACAGCTTAAGGCTGGCCAGTTTCATGCGGCCGAGGTGAAAAAACTTACCGGCGCCCCTTTTTATCGCGCCAAGCTGAGCGATGCCGACCGGTTGCTTTTCAAAATCGGCATGTTCAAAGGCGAAATGCAAATCCTGCTTCTGGAAATTATCGCCAACCACGCCTACGAAAAATCGCGCTTCCTGAACGGCGTCAGGATTGATGAAAACAAATTCATTCCCGTTTCCGATCTGTCGCAACTGGCGGCAACGGACATGGAACCGTTGCCATACGTCAACGATAGAAACCCGCGTATCCATATCCTGGATAAAATCATATCGTTTGACGAGTTTCAGCATGAGGCTTTTAATCAGCACTCTCCGCTTATCCTTATCGGCTCGGCGGGAAGCGGCAAGACCGCTTTGACGCTTGAAAAAATAAAAATGCTCACGGGCGATATTCTTTACGTGACGCTTTCCCCTTATTTGACTGAACATGCGCGCAACCTGTATTACGCCCACAACTACGAAAACGACGAACAAAACCTGGATTTTTTGTCGTTCCGCGAGTTTCTGGAATCACTGCGGGTTCCCGAAAACCGTCCCATGACTTTTCGCGCTTTTGCCGGATGGTATGGCCGCCACCGTCATTCCTATCCGATCAAGGACGCCCACATGCTTTATGAGGAATTTAACGGCGTATTGACCGGCTCGGCCATTGATCGTCCTTTTCTTTCGCGCGATGATTATCAGGCGCTCGGAGTGCGCCAGTCAATTTTCCCGTCCGACCTGCGTCCTCTGGTCTACGGCATCTTTGAAAAATACCGCGCCTGGATGAAAGATGAGGGCTGGTACGATCTTAACCTGATTTCCAATGCCTATCAGGAGTTGGCGCAACCCGCCTATGATTTTGTGGTAGTGGATGAAGTCCAGGATTTGACGAATATTCAGGTCCATTTGATTCTGCGTTCCCTGCGCCGCGCCGACCAGTTCATTTTATGCGGAGACGCCAATCAGATTGTGCATCCCAATTTCTTTTCATGGGCGAACGTCAAGGCCATGTTTTATGAGCGCCGGATCGGCGGCCATGCCGATATTCTGCGCGTGCTGAACGGCAACTTCCGCAACTCGCCGGATGTGACGGACGTCGCCAACCGGCTTTTGCTTGTTAAAAACGCTCGGTTTGGCTCCATAGACCACGAAAGCAATTATCTGGTGCGCTGCGTCTCGCAAAACGCCGGTGCGGTTGAGTTCCTGGGAGATGATGAAAAATCGGCGCGTGATTTGAACGCCAAAACCGCCCGTTCAACGCGTTTCGCCGTCATTGTGCTCCGTGAAGAGGACAAAGCCGAGGCGCGCCGCATATTTCAGACCCCGCTCCTTTTTTCCATCCAGGAAGCGAAAGGGTTGGAATACGAGAATATTATCCTGGTCGGTTTTGTCTCCGCCTGCCGGAAAGAGTTCAATGAAATCACGGAAGGGGTCAGTCAAGAGGATATGGAGCGCGACCAGCTTGACTATGCCCGGGCGCGGGACAAAACCGATAAATCGCTGGAAGCGTACAAATTTTTCATCAACGCCCTTTACGTGGGTGTCACCCGCGCCGTTCGCGCGTTGTATTGGATCGAGCGCGACGTGAATCATCGCTTGTTCAGTCTGCTCGGCTTGAAGGCCAAGGGCCGGTCCGCACCGGTGAAAGCCGAGGCGTCGTCGTTGGACGATTGGCGCGAGGAAGCGCACAAGCTTGAGCTTCAGGGCAAACAGGAACAAGCGGAGGCCATTCGGCATTCTATTCTCGCCACGCAAACCGTGCCGTGGAAAGTTATAACGCCGGACTCTTTTGAAGACCTTAAAAAGGAGGCGCTCGATCCAGTCCGTTTCAACAAGCAGGCCAAGTTGTTGCTCTATGAATACGCCATCATCCACGCAGTCCCCTATATATTTAAAAAACTGGTTGATTTGAAATTCAACCGCGCCGCGGATCCGGAGCAGGACCGTTCCGCCGTCGAAAGTAAATACACTCTGGACTATCAGGAAAAAAGTTTCAACGCGCTGAAACACAAGATCAATCTTTACGGCATTGATTTCCGCAATCCGCTTAATCAGACGCCGCTGATGATCGCGGCCAAACTCGGTCGGGTTGATCTTGCATCCTGGCTCATCAAGGAGGGCGCCAATCCGGAGTTACGCGATAATTGGGGCAGGATTCCCCTGCAAATCGCTTTGCGGCAGGCCTTCCTTGATCCCGCTTACGCGCACGACCGCTTGGGCGCGGTCTATGCCGGCTTGGCTCCGACCTGCATTCGAGTCAAGGTGGAAAACCGGATGATAAAAATTGACGAGCGCAAAATGGAGTTTTTCCTGCTCCATTCCATGCTGGCGCTTTTCCAGGAAATTCTGCGCGTTAAAATAAAACACCGCATTCCGGGGTTTGAGACAGGTGATTTTGTCAAGGCGTTGGAATATTTTCCGGAGCCGGTCATCGCCTTGCGTCGCCGCCGGCGCGAATATATCAGCGCCGTGCTTGCCCGCAATGAGGTTTTCCGCGCCGGTCCTTACAATCACAAACTGTTCGTCAGGATATCGCGCGGATTTTATCTGCCGAACCCGTGCCTGGAAGTGGAGCTTGATGAACGCTGGGTCAATATCTACGACCTTTTACGGCTGGATTTCCTGGCCCGCGAAAAAAGCAATAAAAAACTTCAGTATTTACTTGGCGTCATTAAAGATATTCGGAAAAACGTTATTGAACAGGCGGCAAACCAAACGCCGTCCCCGCCTGCTGAGGAAAAACCCAATGCAATCATTCCCGACGCTCCTCTTCTCTAACGGGTTAGACTTTGCGTGTCAGGCCCGTGGATCTTTCGCCGGCGGTAAACCATGGGAGACAAACCGGCGATTTTTTTGAACAGCTTGGAGAAATAATAGGCGTCCTCGTATCCCACCTTGCCGGCGATTTCCTTGCAGCGCAAATGGGAATAACGCAAAAGGGTTTGCGCGGCTTGAATCCGCAGTCTTTGCTGGCAGGCAATCGGCGTCCGGCCGGTTTGTTTTTTAAATGCGCGGAAAAAATAACCCGTGGACATGCCGGCCATACCGGCCAATTCCTTGATTTTCAGGCGCTGCGCATAATTACTTTCAATGTAATCGCGGACTTTCCGGATGGGATTCGGTTCGGGGATCCGGACGTTGATTTGCGGCAGATAACATTCCCGTATAATCAGCGAAAAAAGAGTTAGCAGTTCCCGCGCAATTTCCAGCCTCTCCAAGGGTTGTTGCATCATCAGCCGGGTGAAGATGCCCGCCAGGATTGATTGGGCTTCATGGGTTTTTTCCGCGGACAAGCGGGCCGGCAAATTCACGTCCGGCATGTCAATCCCCTCATACAATGCCAGTAACCGGTGAAACGGAATCTGCAGCGGCTGGCCGGCGGAATCAACAAATTCAAATGTTATTTCCGAGTAAACGGTCTTTCCCCGTTCCGTTGCGGAAAAATTATGTTTTTCGCCCGGAGACACCAGGGCCAATGTGCCGGGGCTGATCGCGCATGATTTGCCATTGAGCCGGAAGTAATTCCGTCCTTCGGTATAGATGACGATGTGATATACATCGTGGGCGTGTTCCATTGGCTGGCTTGCTTTTCGGGCAAAGTGGGTTTCGTTAATGGTCAGATGCAAGGGGGAAAACAGGTATGTCTTGTTGTTCCATTCCACGTTCAGCGGCTGAATCCCGCCGGTGATCGGGCTGCGCTGTATAAATTGCCGGTACGAATTCACGCCGCTTTGCCGTGTGATTTTCGGTTTGTTTTTCAAGGTCATTATAATACATCAAAAAGTCATTTCCAGCCATTGTAAAAATACCGGCAAATTATATAAATGGGGCAAAAACGGCCGGCTGCGCTGGCGGCAATGAAAATATCGGCATAAAATCATCCCGCGGGCAGGCCTGTTTGCCGGTGGCTGATCCCACGATAATTATATCTTGCATGTTTTGCTGAAAAATAATAAGCAATAAGGAGGAATGCCCATATGACATCACGCGAGATTATCAAGCGCAATTTGTCGGGTCAAAACGCCGCCCGGTTTGGAATGTATTTCAGCGGGGGCCGGCAGGATGATTTTGTGGCGCTGGGCGTGGGACCTTCCGCCATTTGGGCGAAAAAGACCTGGACCGAAGGCGATACCGAGTTTCATACCGATGAATGGGGCAATACCTGGCACCGACTGGTCGGCATGAGCGCCGGCGGCGAAATTTTCAAGCCGGCCCTTCAGGACTGGGGCCAACTGAAAGACTGGCGTCTGCCTGATTTTGACGAGCCTTCGCGCTATACTTCGGTTAAAAGCACTTTTGACGCCGAACCCGGCAAATATCATCTCGGCGGCTTGCCGGGGTTTCCCTTTGCCATTTCCCGTTATTTGCGGAAGATGGAAATTTATTTTCAGGACCTGATCCTTGAACGCGAACATATTGATGAACTGCACGAAAAGGTGACCGGGCTCCTGGAACGGGTGATGAAACAATACGCCGCGGCCGGCGCCGACGGCGTTTTCTTCTGCGAAGACTGGGGCATTCAGGACCGCCTGCTGATTCACCCCGATATGTGGCGCGAAATATTCAAACCGCTTTATCGGCGTCTGTGCGCCACCGCGCACAAGGCCGGACTTCAAGTTCTCATGCATTCCTGCGGCTACAACTGGGCCATCCTGGACGATCTGGCTGAGGCCGGCATTAACGCCTTCCAGTTTGACCAGCCGGAATTATACGGCCTGGACCGGCTGGCGGCCAAACTGAAAATGCTGGGGGTTTGTTTATGGTCGCCGGTTGATATCCAGAAAATAATGCCGACCGGGAACAAAGCGTTGATTGAAAAATCGGCCGAGCGGATGGTGGAACTGTTTTTCAAACAGAACGGCCGCCTCATTGCCAAAAATTACGGCGATTTGAAAGGGATCGGCGTCAAAGAGGAATGGGATCAATGGGCCTATGAAAAGTTTGCCGCTTTGGCAGGAATTTAAGGATAGGAATTCAGAAACATTGAACACTCAACGTCCAACTTTGAACGATCTGAGTTGAATGTTGAAAGTTCAACGTTGAACGTTGCCGTCTTTAGCGGCCTAATTTAAACATTGCGTTGCAGTCAATTAAGGAAAAAAGAGATGCAAAAGGACATAAAAATTTTGCGCGATCTGGCGCAGCGTTACAAGGAAATAAGCGCGAACCCTGTTCAGAAAACCCGCCGCGACCTGTGGCGAAAACACAACAGCCTGAAGGACACCATCCCGCTGATTTATGTCCGGGCCTTTGCCTGGCATGAAATGCCGGAATCAAAATGTGTTTGTGAAGATCAATTTTTCAGGCAATACGAGGGTTTTCTCCGCAACCGCCTGTTCTGGGCCTCGTTAAACGACGACTCGGTGTTTGAGCCCTGGGTTACGATGCAGGCGGTCTACCGGCAGGCGGAATGGGGCTTAGACGTCCAGCAGTATCATCATTATGCCGCGGAGGAGGATGGTGTGCCGCGGGGGGCGTATAAGTCGGATTATCCGCTCAAAACTCCCGAAGATCAGAAAAAAATTTCCGCCCAGCATGAAATAGACGAAAAACAAACCGCCGCCAATGCGGAGCGCCTGCGGGACGCGATCGGCGATCTTATCACCATCAATGTTATCCGGGCGCCGTTCTATCGTGGTTTTGGCAGCGACATTTCCACCTACCTGGGCCATTTGCGGGGCATAGAAAACTTCATGGCGGACATGTACGATAACCCGGTCTGGCTGCACCGCCTGGTAAAATTCATGGGTGACAGCATCCTTCAACTGCAGACGGCCGCGGAAGCGGCGGGCGATTGGGGGCTTACCGCGCATGAAAACCAGGCCATGCCCTATGCCGAAGAACTGCCTGATCCGGCTCCCAACGTGAATGGCGTGAAGCGCAAACAGCTCTGGGCTTTTATGGCGTCGCAGGAATTTACCTGCGTGTCGCCGGCCATGCACAATGAATTTTTACTGCAATATCAATTGCCGATTTTAAAACATTTCGGCCTGGTTGCCTACGGCTGCTGTGAAGATTTGACGCCCAAAATAGACATGCTGCGCCAGATTCCCAATTTGCGCCGCATTGCCGTTTCCCCCATGGCGAATGTCGCCCGCTGCGCCGAACAGATCGGCAGAGATTATGTGCTGAGTTACCGTCCCAGCCCGGCCGACATGGTTAGTTATGGCTTTAACGAGGAGCGCATCCGGAAAATTATCAGCCGCGATCTCGGGCTCTGCCGCCGGAGCCATGTTGATATCACCCTCAAGGATGTCCAGACCGTAGAAAATGATCCGGACCGGGTCAGGCGCTGGGTGCAGTTGACGCGGGAAATTATCTCGGAAGTATGGCGTTAGAATACAAACTAAGAAAGGAAATGTATGGCAAAAGACACAGCCAGCCAGGTATATTCATGTTGTTATACGGATGAATCCCTTGTCATTGACGGACATTTGACGGAGAAAGCGTGGCAGAAGGCAAAAGTCCTTGATTTTTTGATTGCGGGCACTGGCCGGCCGGCCGTCAGCAAAACCGAGGGCAGAATTCTCTGGAGCAAAAAATACCTGTATGTCGGGTTCAAAGCCTACGACCGGGATATCTGGGGATATTTAACCAAGAGAGATTCCGGGACCTGCCGCGAGGATGTGCTGGAGTTTTTTTTCAAGACTGATCCGAAGGCCGAGCCGTATTATAATTTTGAAATTAACGCGCTCGGGACGGTTTATGATGCCTTCACTGTCAAAAAGCGGGCTGGCGGAGGAGATGGTCATCGTTGGTTCATGTGGAATTGCAAAGGGTTAAAAGTCGGCATCCAGATCAAGGGCACGCTCAACAATTACCAGGACGAGGATGAATACTGGCAGATGGAGGTGGCGATCCCCTTCGCCTCGCTTCCGACCCTGAACGGCCAACCGCCGAAGATTGGCGATACATGGACATTCCATCTGGCGCGTTATGATTATTCGGTCTATCTTGAAAACGGCGTGGAACTTTCATCGTGCGCGCGCATGGAGAAGGTTGATTTTCACGACGTTGACGCATGGCGGCCGCTTAAGTTTGCCGGATAGTTTGCCGAACGCCGTCGGAGCCGGTTTCATAATCTTCGTTAAGTATTTTTTGCAGCCATTTTCGGAGCATGGCCCGTTCCGGCAAATTCCCGATTAACCTGCCGGACCCGCTTGCCCGGCCCCGGCTCATTCTCTTCCATGCAAGGCGCTTTGAGCATCATTATATTAACATCCTTAACACGTTTTCTGATATAAGAAGTGTCTTAGCGCACATCAAAGGCAAATAGTGTTGCCCTTTCCGCGCCCCACGTCGCTTCCAAAATAAGCCGCAGCGCGGGGGCCGTTGTATTAATTTTCACGCGCACCAAGCGCTGATAATTATTATCTTCCCTGGCGATCGTGCCCCATTTGTTATTAAGAAACGCTTCTATGCGAAATTTTTTTGTCATTGTTTTCGGCACCCGGTGCGCCGGCAACACAAGCGGATAACAGGAGGGCATGTTCCTTGTTTCACGGTTCAGGTCGCTGTCAAACACCATGCGCGCCTCGCGCACGCGTTTTGGATGCTGGAAGCGGTATTCAATCCATGCGCCGGCGTTCCCTGTCCAACAGTTGTGCGCCTCGCCTACCGGCCGGTCAACGCCGTTGCGCAGCGGTTCCGGGTCGCCTTCTGCTGCCAGAAGTTCCGCCATGGCCGTGAGCGCCGGCACCGCGCGTCTCTTCCAGGGTAAAAAGGCGTCATCTTCCATGAGAGTCTGCTGGAGGACCGCCATTTTTTTCTGATACACGGCGCGCGGCGAAAGCCCATGCGCAAGCCCTGTGTATGCCGCCGTGCCGACCGCCTGGCCGAGCGTTGCGCAGGTTGCCATCACGCGCATGGAACTCATTGCGGCATGAGTCGCGCTGATATTCCGTCCGGCGAAAAAAAGGTTCTTTATGTTCCGCGAATAGAGCGAACGGTAAGGTATGCCATAGGGCGAAGGAGCCGGATGAAATATCGTCGGCTGGCCGGGATGGCAAAGCCCGGCGGGGTGATGATCGTCCATTGGCCAGCCGCCATAGGCGGCAATGTCCTCAAAACGTCCTTCGGCGCGCACATCGTTCTGCGTCATGATATAGTCGCCGACATACCGCCTGCTCTCGCGCTTGCCGGGCAGGAAGCCGACCCATTCCAGCATCCAGTTTTCTGCTCCGTGATCGCCCTGATTTTTTATATGATCCCAGACACCGAAGGCCGCCTTGAGAAGCTTGTCGCGCAGTATTTCGGCGTCGTGTATCGCATCCTGATCGCCGCCGAGCTCAAGCCACCAGAAATTATGGGAACCTCTCAGCGCATGGTTGCGGCAGGGCAGATCTTTGTCAGAAAGATATTTGCCGGCCCAGGATGGCGCCGTGAATTTTTTCGGCGAATCTGTTTCGCGCGCCTGCAGGAGACAGCTCATCCCCATCGTCTTTTTATCCGCAAGGGGCGGTTCAATGTCCTCGTTGAATTCAGCCGATGCCTCGCGTCCGATCCGGAACTCGGCGCCGGAAAGCGGGGCAAGAATGCTGTCTCCGGAACAATCGGCAAAATACTCCGCCTTGACCATGTGCCCGGTCTCGCTTGTCAGCTGCCAGCCCTTTATGGAAACAATGCGCGCCCCCCGCACGACGGCGTCGTTGCAGGAGCAGTTCAAAAGGAGTGTTATATTTTTTTCAAAACGCACCTTCTCATATAGTATGCTGTCCCAGATGGAATAGTTCGGATAGGTGTTGCGATAGAGGTTCTCAAGCTGGATCTCCTCAATGAGCCCGGTCTCGCGGTTGTTCTTTCCTTTTGCGCCGCATATCCACATGCGGATTTCACTGGAGGCGTTGCCGCCGAGCACGGGGCGGTCATGCATCAGCGCCACTTTCAGTCCGTGCCGCGCGGCGGCGATGGCCGCGCACATGCCGGCCAGCCCTCCGCCGACAACGCAAAAATCTACGGTGTGAATGGTATTTCTCATTTTTTTATCCCCTGCTAAATTTTTCTGTCATTGTTTTTATGCCCTTCAAATTTAATTACTGTTTGCCATATTCCCAGCCTGTGCCATGCCTCTTTATCACTGGTGCCGCCCAACGGCGTCGGCAATATCATGAAGTTTTGAAATAACGCTGTGAATGGAAGAAACGGGGATTTTTCCTGATACTGCCAGGCCGGCAAATGGCGGCTCGCCGACCGGAACGGCGATGCTCGTCTCCGCGCCGGATTTTACCATCCCATATCCGTTTTTGCGTGTTCTTTTGAGGGCTTGAAGAAGCCGGGCGCAGCTATGAAAGCCAGCAATGTTTTTATTTAAAAACATTTTTTTTATATCATCTTCGGCCTGGCAGGAGAGCAGGGTCAGGCCGATGCTTGAGATGGTTGCCGGATAAAGGGCTATTCTGGCGATCGCTTCTTCTGTTGTCAGGCCGGGCCGCCAATGATAAAGATATGAAACATGATTATGCCATAGCACTCCAAGGGCAGCTGCCAATTTCCACTTTTTTAATGCAACGAGAAAGGGCAGGGCTTTCTGCAGGAGGCCGGAACTGTGCAGACATTGCGCGGCCAAGACATGTATGCCCGGGCCGATTTCGTATTTGCGATTTTGTGTCCTATGGGTGAGTCCCAGATGATGGAGCGTTTTTAATAGACGGTTGGTGCGCGTCAGCTCCAGGCCGAGCTCGCGGGATAGCTTGGTGCAGGTGACAGGGCCGGCGCGCACGGAAAGGGATTGCAGCACGGCAATTCCATCCATCAGGCTTTGATTTGGCTGGGCCGGCAAGTTATTCATATTGCTAAAATAGCAATTTTTATAAAGATGTCAACATCTATATTATAATTTATACCAATTTGCATTCAATTTTACTGTTCCCCGGTAGGGCGGGACCACGCTTTGAGCGTGGTAAACAGCCTTGCTTGCCAAGCCAGAGGCATGGTCCCGCCCTTTCTTTCATGCTCGGACGGACAGGGCCTACTCCGCCGTAGCAAAGCCTCTGGCTGCGAAAGTTGGACTATCCGTCCCTACCTTTTTGAAATTTCCGTGCATTAATATTATTTTGATTGCAAGTCAGTATGAGAGCGAATTTTGATTTACCTGAATTTATTTTCATTTTTTTGTTGTAATTTTTTATGATTATGTTACTTTCTTCACTGAATAAACAAAGTTTAGAAGTTATGAAAAAAGTTAATCGTAATTTTATGCAGCAATGGAATAAGCGCTTGGTGCTTACGATTGCAAGAGATAACGGTCTGCTGTCGCAGGCAGATATAATGCGCAAAAGCGGCCTGAGCGCCGGGGCGGTGGTCAACATTACGCGTCAATTACGGAAGGACAAGTTTCTTCAGCCGGCCGGAAAGGGGCCGTCAATCGGCGGCCGTTGTCCTGATATTTTAAGGTTCAATTCATCCGCAAAATACGTTGTCAGCGCCCTCTGTCTTTATCAAGAAACTCAAATTGCCCTCGTAGACCTGCTGGGCGTGATTACAGGGAAAATATCCTTTCCCACCCGGCCCGAAAAAGGGGTGGATGATTTTTTAAATAATTTCAAACATCATATGGAGCGCCTTTTGAAGTCAAAATCCGTTCCCGCCGGTCAAGTGCTGGCGCTGGTTGTCAGTTTTGAGGGAATAGTTGATGCGCAGTCCGGCGTGTTGGTGGATTGCGTCCGGTTGGGATGGAAAAATATTCCTTTCAAAGACATTTTTTCCCGACAACTTAGCCTGAATACATATGTTGAGAATGACGGGCGCATGCTAATGCTGGGTGAATTTGTGTCTGGCGCCGGAAAGTCCGTGCGCAACCTGATTTATTTAATTCTGGAGTCCGGCATCGGAGCGGCCATCATTCAGGATGGCCGCATCTTTCACGGCGCGCATCAGCTGGAAGGCGAAATCGGGCATACCGTCAAGGATCCCGCCGGGCCGCTCTGTCGCTGCGGAAAATGGGGGTGTTTGGAAGCTTTGGCGTCCGGTCCGGCTATTATTGCGTCGGCCGCCCGCGCCGCGTTGCCCGGTTTGACGGAAATAATCAACAACAAAACCGAGGAAGAGGCTTTTCATCATGTTGTGCGCATGGCCGAACAGGGCAACGCAACCGCAAAACAGATTTTAGAAAACGCCGCGCTCTTGTTGGGACACACCATCGCGGACATAATTAATTTTCTGGACACGGAAATGATTATTCTTGCCGGGTATATGGTCGCCGAAGATTCGGAATATTTTCTGGAAATAATTCGCAAAGCGGCCAATAGTTATTGTCTGGCTAATCCGCGGCGCAGGGTGCGTATTGTCAGGAATTTATTGGGGCGCGAGGCCGCGCTTGTCGGGGGGGCGGTGCTGGCATGTCAGGATGCATTTTTATCCCCGGAATGGAAAGAAGTTGTTATCAAAAATTGAGGAAAGAAAAACATCAGACTAATCTCAGAATTGGCAGGGAGCATGGTGCGAGCGCCGCGCTGACTTGAAGACAAGTTCTGGGTTAAACGGCAATCATATTGCCAAAAGGATAGACCAATGCCATTTATTCAAATTGGTATCGCCGGTTCCGGCGGGATGGCTCTCCAGCGGATCAGCCGGTTTAATCGCATTCCCGGCGTGAAAGTCAGCGCGGTTTATGCGAGGAACATTGAAAAAATACGATCGGTCTGCGCACGGGAACAGATTAAGGCCTGCCGAAGATATGAACAACTCCTTAATGCCGCGGAAGCCGTGGTCATCTGTTTACCCAATTACCTGCATGCGGATTTCGCTTTGCAAGCTCTGCAAGCCGGCCGGCATGTGCTGGTTGAATATCCACTTTGCCTCAATAGGACTGAAGCGGAGGGCTTGCACAAGGCGGCGTGCGGCAACAACAAAGTGCTCATGACAGGCAATACTATTATTCACGAGGCTACGTTTCGCTACTTGACGAGCAACAAAAGCCGGCTCGGTGCAATCCAGAGCGCCGCCAGCCGGGTCGCCTTGTATGATGCAAGAATTGCCGGACAATGGTATATGAATAAAAAGATGACGGGACCGGTTTTTGCCGGCCTTCATTATCATCATATTGAATATTACCGTCATTTATTGGGCAAAGTCAAAGCGGTGGCGGCCTGGGACGAGAGCCGGCCCGATAAACGCCGTCCGGGATACAAGTCCTTAATCGGCGGAACGCTGCATTTGGAACATGCCAGCGGCTCCAACAGTTGTATTCAATGGTATCTCAGCGTCTCCGGCCGGCCGGTATTGCCGCGGGGATTATGGCTGAATGGAAGGAAAAGGACCGTTGCCATCATTGAGCTGCGTCCAGGCCGGTCGCAGGTTATCTGGGATAATCGCTCGGTAGAGTTTCTGCCGCGGGATCAAGACGAGTGGGGAGTGGCGGCGTCCTGTCATGATTTTATCCAGGCAATTCGTGGTAATTTTGATTGGCGGAAACGGTTTGAAGAAGATTTGAAAACATTGCAGATCGGCTGGCTGGCCGGACAATCAGCCAGGGAACATAAAATTTTGAAGTGGAAATACGCGCCCATAAGGAATTAATCAGATGAACAGGGATATGGCCTGGCGGGCTTTGGAAATAATGTATCGGATTCGCCTGTTTGAAGAGAAGGGGAAGGCTCACTACCAGCAAAATCGTCTGGCCGGTAATTTTTTGGGAGCCTTTCATTCGTATATCGGTCAGGAGGCGGTGGCGACCGGAGTTTCCCTTGCCTTGCGCAATGACGATTATGTTTTCAGCACGCACCGCGGTCATGGTCACGCCCTGGCAAGGGGCATTGCCGTGAAAAAGGTAATGGCGGAATTGCGCGGCAAGGTGGACGGCTGTTCGCGCGGCCGGGGAGGCTCCATGCATCTCTTTGATCCCGCCTTGGGTTTTTTAGGCGGCAACGGCATCGTGGGCGGAGGCCTGCCGCTGGCCCTGGGAACGGCGTATGCCGCTTATTATCGCGGCACCGATCAGATCACGGTCTGTTTTTTCGGGGACGGCGCCGCCAGTCAGGGCACTTTTCATGAGTCGTTGAATATGGCCGTCCTCTGGAAGCTGCCGGTTGTATTTGTTTGCGAAAACAACGGTTATGCGGTCATGACGCCGGTGCGTGAAACGATTTGCATTCCGCATATTGCGGACCGCGCGGCCGCGTACGGCATGCAAGGATATGCGGTTGACGGCAACGATGTCGGCGCTGTTTATCAGCAGGCGGAAGAGGCGGTCAGCCGTGCCCGGCAGGGGGCGGGGCCGACCCTGCTGGAATGCAAAACCTATCGGATTGATTCACATTGCATGATGCTTCCGGAAATACGCGCGGAGAAGGAATTGGCTGAATGGAAGGCACAGGACCCGATCGCGCGCTGGGAAAAATATCTGGCTGACAACAGGATCGCGGACGGTGACGCGCGCGAAGAACTGCGCGCCAGGGTCGCGGCGGAAATTGAAGATGCGGACCGTCTTGCGGATGAAAGTCAATATCCGGATGCGGCGGAGTTTCTTGAGGAAATAAAATGCGCGAATTAAAATACATCGAAGCGCTCAACGAGGCCCTGCGCGAGGAAATGGAAAGGGATGAAAAGGTGTTTATTCTCGGGGAGGAAGTCGGGGCTCTGGGCGGGGGCTTTGGCGCAACAAAGGGGCTTCTGGAGCGTTTTGGAACGAAAAGGGTTTTGGCGACCCCGATTGCGGAATCCGGTTTTACCGGTTTGGGCATAGGCGCGGCCTTGACCGGTCTCAGGCCGGTGGTGGAAATCATGTATTTTGATTTCATTACCACCGCCATGGATCAGGTGGTCAATCAGGCGGCCAAGTTGAAGTTTATGTCCGGCAATACGGTTGAAGTTCCGCTCGTTATTCGCGCGCCTTACGGCATCGGCACGCGCGAAGCGGCCCAGCATAGCCAGAGTCTGGAGGCCTGGTTCATGCACACGCCGGGGTTGAAAGTGGTTATGCCGGCCAGTGTTTATGACGCTAAGGGCCTGTTGAAAACTGCCATCCGCGATAATGATCCGGTCGTTTTTATTGAGAACCGGAAGTTGTATTTCAAGGCGGAGGAAGTTCCCGAAGGCGAATGGCTTGTTCCATTCGGCGCGGCGGCGGTAAGATGCGCCGGCAAGGATATTACGGTGGTGGCGCTTTCCGGCATGGTGCCCAAGGCGATCCAGGCGGCCGAATCTCTCAATAACGAAATAAGCGTGGAAGTGATTGATCCGCGCACGTTGGTTCCTCTGGACGTTGAAACTATTGCTTCTTCGGTCAAAAAAACCGGCAGGCTGCTCATCACGCACGAAGCGCCCGTGCGGAGCGGGGCAGGGGCAGAGATTCTCCGGCAGGTGCAGGAACGCTGCTTTGACTGGCTGGATGCGCCGCCGGTAATTTTAGGCGGACTCAATACGCCGATTCCCTTCTGTCCCGCTTTGGAAGATGTTTGTGTTCCGCAGATTCCCGATATCATTGCCAGGATAAGGGAAATGGCGGGCCGGCCGCCTTTGGGAGATACGCAACTTAAAAGCATAGGGACAACATAGTTATTAATCGGTTGAATGGAGGGCTAAATGAAGCAAGTCTGTAAAATAGCGAGATATTTGTATGTCCTTGCGGTATTTTTCATGATGGCCGGTTTGTCTTCACTTCCGGCGGCGACCGTGACATATACTCAGGCCGGGGTATACGGCGTGGATGATCTGGTGCTGGAAAACGATTTTCTGAAAGTGGTGGTTGCCCCCTACAGCGGGGCGCGCATCAAATCCCTGATTTACAAGCCCGGGAACGCGGAATGCGCGGGATGGGATGAGGGCAAATGGGGGGCATTGCGCGATATTTCGCCCAGCACGCCCATGCCCGGGGAACTCGGCACGCAATCCTACCAATACGCCGTGGAATCCAAGGAGGGCAAAGAGGCGAGCGCCGTCTTCTGGCATGACGCCAGCACAGGTCTGCGTTATAAGAAGACTTTGCGTTTAAGAGACGGCGAATGTGCTTTGCGCGTTGAACTGTCCTGCGAGAACACGGCCTATAACACAAAGAGCATTGACTGGCGCGTGCATAACATTTTCCAGCCGCTTGGCCAGTGGCAGTTCAAGGAGGATAAATACCTTGCGCCGGCCACGACCGGAATCAGGAACTGCAATGAGAACAAGTTTATTGACGATCTTGTTGACGGCTGGCTGGCGGTCGTAAACGAGAAGCATGGTGGTGTGGCTTGTGTGTTCAATTATAATCAAACCAGCCGTGGATTGATCTGGACTGATCCAGCGGATAAATACCCTGCAACGGTAGAGGTGTTTTATGATGAATTCAGGCTGGAACCTAACGATACCTGGCAAAGCGAAATATCCATCGCGCCGTTTGCAGGCCTGAAGAGCGTTAATCTTGCGGCAAAAGAAGGTGTTTTCCAAGTTGAGGTTCAGGACGATAAGGCGGTTGTGAAAGCGTTTGGTCTGGCGAATGCTGCCGTGGATGTGAAGGCCGGCGTAAAGGATGCGGCCGGGAATAAGGGGGCCAAGGTTCAAGAGAAAAAGATGACGCTTGAGGCCGGTAAAACAAGTATAACTGAGTTTGAAATTACCGGGGTTCAACAGGCGGCGATTGAATTTGAAATAGGAATAGGGGCAGAGAAGCATGCCTTTGAAATAACTAAAGAAGGGGGAACAAAGATTGCCAAGCCGGCCAAAAATCCGCCGGCCATTCTCAAGGGCAAGGCGGCCAAACGCACGGCCATTGCCGGCGAGACAGACAAAAAGGAAGAAAGCAAAGGAAAGATAAAGGTATTAGTCCTTTCCCAGTATAATTCGGTGAAGATACCGAAGAAATATTTTGAGCAGAATGATTATGTTGAGCGGGCCGCATTGCGGGCCAGGGATTGTCCGCAGTATTGGCTGAAAGATGATCCGGAGTTTCAACTGGACCTTGTCTATGAGACAGACTGGCTGGAAAAGTTGTCCAAGCTTTATTCGTATGACGTGCTGGTGGTGAACGACTTCATGGGATATGCCCTGGAGCCTTATGTGGAAGACATACTTAAATATGTGGAAAAGGGGCATGGGCTGGTTATTTTGGGAGGATATAATGCCTATGGGAGCCGCGGGGAGGAATACAGCAATTACCGCAATCTGGAAGCATTGTTGCCGGTTAAAATCAATTCATCGCCGGATTGGACCAATCAGGTTCCGGCGCCGGTGGGCAAGGTTCAACATTCCTATCCAGCCGGTTACAAGGACACCTGCCCGGTGTGCGGGGACGAATTCCTGAATTACCCAAAAGGCGATATTCCCATTCAGCCAAATCATGACTTTAGCTGGATAGAGCAAGGCGAAAAGTTACAGGCGGCAGTTTCCGGCCATCCGGCCATAGCCGGCATACCCATTGAGACCCTTGCCCCCAGCTTTCACAAGACCCAGGCCAGGGACGGCGCGCAGGTGATCGCAAAGATAGGTGAATATCCTGCCCTTGTGATCCAAGAACACGGTAAGGGACGAATCATTGCCTCTATGCTTTCCGACTACAAAAAAATGTATTTTTGGGAACATACTGCAAAATTATATCGGCAGACAATAGAATGGGCCGCGGGAAAAACTCCCAAAGCCAGGATTGCATCCATCATGCCCGGCTCAGAAGGCATGGAAATTACTGTTATCAATGAGGGTGATAAGGATGTGAAGGGGATTTTGAAGACAGAAATTCAAGGGCCTGACTATAGGAAATATCTGGCGAATGAGCAGGAGGTTGCGGTCCAAGGCGGGAAGGAGACAAAAGCCCGGATAAGTTTTGTAAAGACTGCGGAAATGCCTGCTGGCAGATATGCAATTACGGCGGCCTATCAAGGCCAAAAGGCAATGGGTTACTTTGATCTGAAGCGGGAAAGTCCGGTTCAAATTGCCGTCCTGCTCAAGCACAAACGGCATTTTGCGCGCGGGGAAAAGATTTCTCCTGAAATTATGATTTCAGGGGGCGGGGAACAAACCTTTACGGCAAAATGCAGTATGGTGGATGTTTTGGGCGTGGAAGCGTTCTCGTCGGATGAGATGAAGGCGCAGAAGGAAGCCAAATTTACCTTGCCGGTGGATACGGCGAATTTGTCCTTTGGCCCTTACAAATACAATGTCATGGTAAAGGACAAGGACGGGAAGCTGGTCGCGGAGGCATGTGAATGGGTCTATGTATCCCGGCCGATCAATGTTGATTTTCCGGTGGGATGGTATGGCTTCCCCGGTTATGGCGGCAGCGATTATGTGACCTTGGCGGGATTTGATCTGCTGGCAGAGACCGACAACATCACCTTTGGGCCCAAGGTGTATAAACAACATTTCTGCGATGCCGCGGACTACGGTCTGCAGGCCGGCATCAGACACATGGTGTTTGCGGCCATGATGGCTTCCTACGGAAACATTGATGGCAACAGTAGCCGGCGGTATCCGCCGAAAATAGAATTGTCGGGTGAAATGCTGAAGAAGACCCTGGAAAGATACCGGGAGTTCCCGGCTATATCGGATGTTTACCTAGGCGACGAGGAGTACAGCATCAGCCGGAATGAATTTGACGCCCAGGAATTTAAAAAGAAATACGGCTGTGACTTTCCTGCGTTCCCGAATACCGCGGAGGAGAAGGCGATTTACAAAGATTATTTGCTCTACGAGCAGAAAGCAGTATTTCCGGAATCGCTTGAGGAAAGAATGATGCTGGCGAATTATCAGATAGAGTCGTTGAACATGATTTACCGCAAGGGCCGGGAAGTGATAAAATCCATCCGGCCCGACTGGCGCGCTTCCATGTTGACCACCTTTGGTGTGACACCGGTCAGCGGCAACTGGATAGAAGACACATTCAAGGACATGGACGCAATATTTGTGGACGTGTATCCCAATACCACCTTTGATGTAGGCGAAGATTTTTTTTACATGAATCTTCTGCGATGCGCATCAAAACAGCAAAACAAGCCAGCTTGGATTATTATGGGGGAATGGCGGAATGATTTCAAATCCTGTAAAATGCAGTATTGGCTCGCCCTGGCCACAAATATGAAGGGACTGCTTTGGCTCAGTTTGGGCGATCCATCCTCGCGCAACGGCATCATGAGCGACAAGTTTGATAAATTGAGGGTATATAATAAGATAACAAAAGAATATGCGCCGCTGTTTCTGGCATGGGACAAGCCGCCAGTCAAGGTGGCGGCCTTGTATTCAAAGGCAAACCTGTGCCGGTTGAGCCGGGAGCCGTATGAAGCGATCATGGAGAAGGCGTTTGAAAAGCTCTATGCCAAAGATATCAGCGCCGATCTGATCACGGAAAACCAGGTGCGGGACGGCTCGCTCAACGATTATGATGTCCTGGTGCTGGCGGGCATTGAGATGCTGGAAAAGGACATTGTGGAAAAACTTTCCGCCTACGGCCGGGAACACAAGCTTTACGCGGATGAGAACACCAAGGTGCAGATACCGGGCGCAAAGCGTTTTGATGCGGATGAGATCAGGACTTTTGTCAGGCCGGTTTTGGAAACGCCGGACGAGCGGGTCTATGCCGAGCCGTTCCAGGCCGGGGGGATGCATTATGCCGTGCTTTATAACCATGACAGCAAGGAAAAGAGCGCGTTGGTAAAAGCCAATCTTTCCCCGGTTGCCGCGGTTTATGATGTCATTGCCCATAAAAAAATTCCCCTGGCTTCGCAGGATGAAAAAGCCGTGACCTTCAACATGACGCTGGGTGATTACAACGGCGGCATCATCGCCCTGCTGGAGAAGGATATTGAAGGGTTTGAGCTTTCCCTGGACAAGCAGAAATTAAGCCGGGGCGATAAATTGACCGCAAGCATCACGCTGGTTCCGGCGTTGAAAGGCGTTTTACCAATCAAGGTAAAAGTCATGGATCCGGAGGGGAAAGAGACGCGCTATTCTGAAAATCTTTTGTTGAAGGATGGCTCCGGTCAACTGGCGATTGACACGGCCGTGAACGAAAAGAAAGGCGTCTGGACAATCCAGGCTTGTGATATGGTGACCGGCTGGACAAAACAGGCGACTTTTGATATACAGTGAAGTAGAAACGCAGGGGAAAGGTGAGGAAAATGATCTCCGGTTTTTTTCGGCCAAAAAACGGTTTGAGTCTTGTCCTGGTGTTAGCCGTTCTGTTTTGGTTCGGCGCTCTCGCGCTCCGTGCGGCGGATCGGTATGTCGTCGCTCCAGGAACCGGGGGGACATATGCCGGTCCCTATACCGACTGGGGAATTGCGGCCACGCAGATCCAATGGGCGGTGGATGCAGCCACCAACGCCGGCGACACGGTCTGGGTCTCCAATGGCGTCTATCTCCTTACGAATCAGATTGTTGTCACCAACGCCATTAAATTACAGAGCACCAACGGCCAGGATGTAACGATTGTCAATGGCGGGTTTGTTTTTGGAGCAACGGGAGCGACCAGCAACAACCGCTGTCTTTACATGAGCAATGTTTCCGCTTTTGTTGCCGGGTTCACTTTTTCCAACGGGGCCTGCACCAATTTTGGCGGGGCGGGGGTGGCGATGGGGCGGGGCATTTTGAGCAATTGCACGGTTTGCAACAGCACCTTGTTTCAGCCGACCAACACGGGAGGGCTTCTTTATTTTGGGGGCGGAGGGCTTATGACCTATGGATCCAGCACGGTGCTGACCTGCCGGATCATAAACAACACGGTCACAAATCCCACCACAGTGCTTAGCGGGCAGACCACGGCCACCGGGGGCGGGTTATACTGTCGTGACGGCGGTTATTATGTTTTCAATTGTATCGTCAGCAATAACGTCATTTATGGCGGCTCGGCATCATCCCCGGTTGGCGGCGCCCACCTGGGAAACGGCACGATCCAATCCAGCCTGATATGCAACAACAGCAACCGGGTTGGCACAGTGGGCGGAGTATATTGTGATATTGTGACCATGATTGGCTGCACGGTTGCCGTCAATTGGGCCTCCAGCGCAGGCGGGTGTTACATGTGGCGCGGGACATTAACCAATTGCGTGATTTCCAGTAATATTGGAGCAGGAGTCTATATGGAGCCTAATACTGCCAGCGCAATTCCCACGGTAAAGAATTCAACGATTGCCGGCAATATGCGCGAGGGAATATATATAAACAGCACGACCGGGACGAACATCGTGTCTGATTGTTTTATTGAGGACAATATGTCCAACGGGGTGACAATGTATCAAAACAACACCAATCAAAACCTTATCAATTGCGTGGTGCGCAACAACCGGGCCGGAGGGGTGCGCTGCCGGCTTGGGACGGTTCGCAACTGCCTCATTGCCTGCAACACCAATGCCGGGCCATGGGGTGGATTGTTTATGCAGGCCGGCGGCGATCGCGCTTCGGTCACAGCCTGCACGATTACAAGCAATCAGAGCACCGGCGCCGGCGCAGGGGTAAGAATAGAAGTCTCGGCTGCCAGTGCGATTTCATTCTCTTCCTGCGTCATTTATTCCAACGGGGTCGGCGGCACCAATGATATGTATGATGCCAATGCGCCCGTAAATTATGGCCGGCTGCAATATTCCTGCGTTGGGACGAACCCGGGGTTCACCGGCGCGGTAATTATTGTGGCTGATCCGCTGTTTGAGAATTTTGCCGGAGGAGACTTTCGTTTAAGCGGTCATTCGCCCTGCGTCAATACGGGCTCAAACGAGCCCTGGATGACGAATGCCTACGACCTTGACAAGAACCAGCGCATTCGTTACGGCATTGTGGACATGGGCGCCTATGAACGCATCAACAAGGGCACTTATTACACCGTTCATTAATCCCGTGGGTGCTTGCCACAGCACGCTTTCCGGCCATTTGCCAGGCTAATTCCTGATTTAAAAATTCGTCCTTCGTGCCCTTCCTTATTGTGTTTTTAATAAAATTAAGGAGGGAATTTTTAAAAATGTGTTGACAAATTTGTCTACATGATATATATTACTTGTCAGTTAAATAGAACATGAGAAAACAGGGGGTTGAAACGGAAATACGAAAGGAAAAAAGTCCAATGAAAAAGATATTCCTGATTATGGCTCTTTCGTTTCTGGGGTTTGTGATGTTTCCCGGCGTACTGTTTGGGCAGATAAAGACAGCGGTGGAAGGAAACGGTTATAAAAATCAAATTATTCGTTCCAATCTGCTCGAGGCCGGCGCGAACAGGTATGTCATTTTTACGTATGGCGAAGCGAATGAATCCGGCAAGCCATGGAAAGAAACGCTTGATTTGGAGTATCTTCCGCCTGCTTTTGTCTCCAGCCTGAGCCTGCAGGTTGTCAAGGAGGGACATTTTTCTGAAACGACACGCGCTTTTCTCAGGAAGCCTGGTAAGACCGCAAAAATGTTGTGCAAGGATAATGTGTATACCTACGAACCAGAAACGGATGAAATTGTCATCATCCGCAGCACGCACGGCGGCGAAGGCAAGCCCAACTGGGTGAAGCTGAACCAGGTCAAGGTTGCGCCAATTGATCCCTGGCCGGCGAACAATGTTCATATTCTTTGCGTGAAAGCCGGGGACAAGCTTGAGTTTGAGAGTCCGGGATGGAAGCCAGCGGTTTTTATTTTAGACAAAAGTGATTCTGCTGCGCGGGGATTTCCGCTTGAAGGAATAGCGACGCCTGCTTCCTGCGGCCGTGAGGATATCATCTATCTTTTGGAAAAAGAGGTAGGCCGCGTTATTTTTCCGATCTGGAGCGGCCAGAAAAAGAAACCTGCGCTGGTTGAGCCGCGCCTTGTCTTTGAATATCCGAAGGATGCCTTAGAATTCAAGGTCTATGAAATGGCCGGGAAAGGCGATTACCGGACGCCGAAATATATTTTTTCTGATTTTGACCGGCAAGGTATTGCGTTCACCCGCTGTGAGCTTGACCTGACGTCGTATCTTGAGGACTACTACAAGTATTCAGTTTCTGCTGGACAGCCGATGGCGCTATCGCCGGTGTGGGGACACGAATTCCTTGTGCTGGAACCAGCCGGGATTGCCAAAGGAGAGTTTCCGCTTTTCTGGTATTTTAAAGCAAAAGACGTGGCTTGTTCGCCTGAAAAATCCCTGAAGGTAAAAATCCTGCCTGCGCTTGCCTGTGCCGGGCGGCCGAAGAATTTCAGCCTTCTTTGCTGGGGAGCAAACGAATTCCAATTGAGCAAGGACGAGGACTACCTGAAGAAGATGGCCGGGCTATACAAGAAGGTGGGCATTCTTGATGTGATTGGCCGGATCAACAACGGGAAACGCGTCCAGAAGGAAGGGCTGCGGGTCATCACCCACCATGGGCTTATCTATGGCGGGTTCAAGGGCGTATTGCGTGACGGGAAGGAGGACAAAGTCTGTTTTCAGCAGGTGATAGACAATAATTACCCGATGAGTGAGTGGCTTAAGCGCTACAATGACCCGAAAGACCCGATCTACAAGGAAAACTTCTCCGGATTGGAATTTGATTTTGAGCCCAAGCCGGCGGATGTTTTCGCGTGTTGCTTTTGCACCCGTTGCCGGGCGGTCTTTCAGGAGCAGACCGGTATTGACGTCTCAAAAATGACCCCGGATGAAATCGCGAAGAAACACAAGAAAGAATGGATTGATTTTCGCGTTGGACAATATGAAAAAATCCTGGTCCTGGCGTACAAGGCGACCAAGGATATTAATTCCGCCTGGCCGTTCTATCTATGCAGTTTTTATCTGCTCAAAGATGAAGACCAGAATATTGCGCTCAGGAATCAGACCGGCCAGGATATGCGGCGGTTCGTCAAGCATTGCGACTATCTGTTCGTGATGATCTACAAGGATCCGCTTTTCATCTATGATCAAACGCAATATAACTGTGCGCGTCTGACGCCAAATTTGGTGCCGGCAGTTCATCTTAACAAAGGTTATTTTGACTGTCCTGATATTCAATCCCCCGAACTCGTGGCGCTGGAAGCGCTTTTTCTGGCAAGTCTCAAAATTACCAAGATGGGTTTGTATAGCGGTTCTCATCTTGACGGAGGGTATTTCAAAACATTGGATGAAGTTCTGACGCTCATCGCGCAGGTGGAGGGGTATTATTTTGACGGCCAGGATGTTTCCAGTGAGATAAAAATGGCCTCGCCTGAGAAGCAGGCCGAGGTTGTTATCGCCGGGAAAACGATCGCGGTCGGCGAGGACCCGCTGGCGGCAATCCGAATTCGGGCGCATTGTCGGAAAGAAGGCATATGGAGCTCGTTATACAACCGGGTATTCAATCCGAAGAAGAAAAAAAGAGAAGTCCTGGTTTCAATATTCAACTTAAAGGAAAGTAAGGGACCAGCGTGCGTGAAGATCATGGCGCCGATGATGTCATCAGGGAAATATGTTATCCAGAACCGATGCACGGGAAGATTTCTTTCGGACAATGGCCGCACGGTCTGGACAGGCGAAGCGTTGAACAGCGATGGAATAACGATTGCCATGCAACCCATGTCGGCCCGACTGCTTGAAATCAGGCCGCTCTCTCCCGGTGAAAAAATCACTGGCGAAGAAATGGCATCCGCCGGTTTAAAAATTGAAGGCGGCAACAATCAAAACGAGCTTGCCACTACGCTCCATTCGCGCGGCAGTGAAATCAAGTGGACTGAAATTGACGGCGATGGCTCCCTTGAATTGGAAATGATAACGCCTGCGCAGAAGGCGATTATCAGCCTTGCCGGCGGACGTTTGCGCTCCTGGGTGCCGCAAGGGCGGACCTGCGACTTGCTGCGGGTCAAGGCGGAAACGGATAATGACGTGAAATACGGGGTGGGAGCGTGTTACGATATGTTTTTTCTGCCTCAGCCGGCACGCTGGAGCGGCGACGAAAAAGAGACCTATGAAATTATTGATCGAAAGATTGACGAGAATGGAAACGCGAAAGTTACCCTCAAACGGACTCTTTGTCATGGCCCGCTGGCGGGTATGCTGTTGAAAAAATACTATACGATCCAGGCGGAGCAGGCAAAGATTGATGTGAACATTGATGTTTCTGAAGGATCCGACCCTCCGCAGGACATGTGCTTCTGGGTGCGGAACAACATGTTCCGGGCTGTTTCCGGCGTTTCAAAGCAATCGCACGGCACGCTGATTGTTCCGCTCCTGAAAGGAGATGCGAGCTATGAGATGACCAAGGACAATACGCTGTTCTTTTTATCACCGGGGGTGGACAAGCTGATCGGTTTCCAAGAGGCGGTTTCCGGGGTGTTTAATGGCAACTGGATTGTCTGGCAGGACCCTTATTCCGGGGACAAGGTCAAGTTCATTCTGGAACCGGATAAGGTTCATCAGCTGTATCTGTGTTTGCCCTACACGATAGAATGGATGTATAAAATCAAGCCTATGGGGTTCGGGAATAAATTTGAGGCGAAATATTCCATTATTTTTGAGAAAGGAAAATAACAGATGAACGAGGCGCATGTGGAAAAAAAACAAATCATTGTGTCCGCCGGACTTCATGATCGGAATTGGTATCCTGTGAACTGCGACCTGGGAGCGGGCTGGGAGACATGCCGGTTGATCAACCAGGATGATGGCCGGGAAGTGCCCTGCCAGGCTGAAGGCGGCCGGCTTTTCTGGATTATTGAGAATTTGGCCGCGGGACAAAAGCGGACATTCCTTGCTTCCCGCGCGGCGGCATCGGATTTCCCCAAAGTAGATATTGTGAAAAAGGACGGCGCTCTTGATATAAAACTCGGCGGGCAACTTTTCTCAACCTATCATTTTTCAAGGAGTGTTGTTCGTCCGTTCCTGAACCCGGTCATGGGGCCGGCGGGTGTTTCGGTGGTCCGCGAACTCTTTGAGAAACCAAACCCGCCGGATCACGACCACTTGCATCACCGCGGGCTTCTCACGGCGCACGGCGCGGTCAATGGGATGGACAACTGGAGTGAAGATGCTAACCACGGGTTCATCCGGCACGAAGGTTTTGAACAACTGGTGTCCGGCGCTGTTTTTGGAAAAATTGTTGCCAGAAATTCGTGGGTATCGCCCACGGATGCCAGGTTGCTCGGTGAAACAAGGACGATGATTTTCTACAACCAGTTGCCGGCGAGAATCATTGACTTTGAGATCAGTTTTACGGCGGATGCGGGAAAAGTGGTTCTGGGCGACACCAAGGAGGGGGGACTCATAGCGATCCGGGTGGCCACTACCATGCGGGCGGACCGGCTCGGACGGTTTGAGAACGCCTATGGGGCCATCAATCAAAATGAATGCTGGGGAAAACGCTCGCCCTGGTGCGATTACTCGGGGCCGGTTGGCGGCGGCCGGACAGGCATAGCCATTTTTGATAAACTTTCAAATCCCTGGTATCCGGCCCACTGGCATATCCGGGACTATGGCCTGATGGCGGTGAATCCGTTTGCGCTCTCGCGTTACTCCCGGGGGAAGGCTGACGGCACCTGCGCCATTGAGGCCGGACAACAGCTTTCCTTTGGCTTCCGGGTCTATATTCACGACGGAGACACGAAAGAAGGGCGGGTGGCGGATGCGTTCAATAATTATGTTAATCCCGCGCAGGTGGAGGTGGTTCCCTGAAACAAAAAACGAGGGTGATTACTATGAAACATGGCGTCCGAAATCCAAAACACATAGACCTCAAGCACGTTTTCATGCAGCGCCTTGAGCAGGGGGCCTGGAACATAGGCAACCGGATAGAGCCTGAATTTAACCTGGCCGGCGAATTCGGCGTCAACCGGCACACGATCAGAAAGGCAGTTGGCGCCCTTGTGGCCGAAGGATATCTGGAAAGGATTCATGGGAGCGGCACTTATGTCAGGAAAGTCCCGCCGGCGAAAAGGCCGGTTGAATTGGGACTCACGAGTCTGATTGTGCCATTTACCATTCAGCAGGAAGGGGCCGTGTCATCCGAACTGCTGGCCGGCGTTCTGGAAGGCGCGGAGGAAAACGGCCTGGAGATAATCGTGCGGAGCAGCAACCGCAATCTGGAAATGGAAGCGCAAATGCTTCAGGAAATTCTGACGAGAAAGAATCATGCCTCCGGAGGATTGTTCGTGCTTGATGGCGCTGGCAAGAACCTTCGGACGCTGGATGCTTTGCGCAAATCTGATTTCCCGTTTGTCTTAATAGATAGAAATATCCCGGGTGTAAATTGCAGTTTTGTCGGAATGGATGAGGAAAAGGCATGTCGCGACATAGCGGCCTATTTGTCATCCCGGAAGCACATGTCCGTTCTGGTGGTTTCATGCCACCGGCAGGTTTCAACCGTCCAGGAACGGTTTTCCTTTTTGAAAAGTGCGTTCCGGCAAACCGGGATCGCCGTAAATGATGAAAATTTTGTCATGGTGGATGCTGTTAGCGGGCAGGATGGGGTGGGGTTTGTCCTGGCGCATATAAGGGAAAAGGTCCTTGCAAAGGAAAAACCGCCGGATGCGATTGTTTTCCTGAACCGCAGTGTCGCGGTGCCGTTGATGAGGGAATTGGCATCTTTCCCTCTGATTATAAGCAAAATGCCGGAGGTGCTTTCGTTCCGGCAGTTGCCGGTTGAGGCGCCTTTCAGGAAAGGACCGTATATTGACGTGCCCTTTGTGGAAATGGGCCGGGAGGCGGTGCGTATTTTGAAACGGACCATGACCACCGGCTGGGTGGAGCAGGTGCGAATTCCCGGCCGGCTGGTTGAATAAGGAGGATGGAAGTGAAAACAGCGTTGCATTCGGTAAGCTATGCCGGCCTCTGGCCGGGGCAGGCCCGATTGGGTCTGGAAGCATTCATTGACAAGGCGGCCGATCTTGGATTTGAAGGTATCATGCTGATGGCCAAGCGGCCACATGCCTCGGTGCTTGACTTGGATGCGGATGACAGGAAGAAAATCAGGGAGAGGCTTGCCGAGCGGCGTCTTTTTCTGTCATGCCTGGCCGGTTACAATAATCTGACCATGGATATGGAACATCCGGATGTTCCCGCGCTGGAAATACAAATTACCTACATTGTCAAACTGGCTGAGCTGGCGCGCGACCTGGGCGGGAACATGGTGCGCGTTTTTACTGCTTTTGAAAACGCCGTGTTTCCGTTTCAAATGCAGTGGGAACGCTGCGTGCAGGGCTTGAAGGAAGCCTCCAAAAGATGCGCGGACCTGGGGGTGACGCTGGCGGTCCAGAACCATCACGATATGGCCGTGCACTATGAAAGCCTGTTTGACCTTTTGCAGGAGGTCAATGAAAAGAACTGCCGGGCTGCTTTTGATGCCTGGGCGGTAGTCCTGCAGGGGGACAATCTGAGCGAAGCTGTCAAAAAGATGGCGCCTTTTATTGTCCATACGACGGTGGCTGATTATGTCCGCCGCCGGCGTTTTTCGTATCAGATACCTTTGGTGAATTATGTCCGGAAAGAAGATGTGATCAAAGCCGTTCCGGTTGGCGAGGGTATTATAGATTACCGGGTATTTTTTAACGCTTTGAAAGATGCCGGTTACGATGGGTATGTCGCTTATGAAATGTGTTCCCCCCTGGCCGGCGGGGGGAGTGAAAAAAACCTTGATTTTTGTGCAAGCAAGTTTCTGAAGTTCATGAAAACTGTTGAGGAGAACGTCTGTTAAAAAGGAGGGAGTTATGACTGGAAGAAGTGTTGCCATAACGGGAAAGGCCCAAGTTGAAATAATGCCCTGTGAGTCAAAGGACCCGGGGCCCTTGCAGGTTTTGGTCAGGGCGCAGAGCACTCTTATTAGTCCCGGGACAGAGCGCGCCGGTTTGCTTCAGCTTCCCAATACCAACATCCAATCCCGATTGCCATATGTGGGCGGAGATGGTTTCGCTGGTATCGTTGAGAAAGTCGGCGCTTCGGTGGCCCAGTTCAAACCTGGTGACCGGGTTTATTCGCAATTGAATCACAAGGAATATCAATTGGCGGACCCCGCTTATCTTTTCCATATCCCTGAATGTTTGGCGTCGGAAGAGGCGACTTTTGCCACCTTACTGCATACCTCGCTTCAGGCTGTGCGCAAAGGCCGGCTGGAAATTGGAACAAGCGTTCTGATAATCGGCCTGGGACTGGTTGGACAGCTGGCCTGTCGGCTGGCGCGGCTCACGGGCGCACTGCCGGTCATAGGCGTGGATATTTCCGAGGTGCGCCGCAAAAAGGCCGCAACTGTCTGTGATGAGACTTTTGATCCCAATGCAGCCGATTTTAAGGAAAAACTTCTTGCCGCGACAGGTGGGAATGGCCCGGAGGTGGTGATTGAGGCAACCGGTTCTCCGGATGTGATCAAGAATGCGCTTCAGCTTGCGGCAAAAATGGGGCGGGTCGTGCTTCTCGGAAGCTCACGGGGGGAGACCAATGGCATTAACTTTTACCGGGATGTCCATAAGCGCGGTCTGACGATATACGGGGCGCATATCACTTCGGAACCCGCCAATGAACGTCAGCCCCATCTCTGGCCCCGGAAGCTTGAGGAACCGCTCTGTTTGAATCTCATGGCTTCCGGCCGCATCAAGGTTTCCGATCTGATCTCCGATAGATATCCGGTAAACGATGCTCCCAAGGCCTACGCCCGGCTGGCTGAATGGGACGAAAGTTTAATGGGGATGATATTGAATTGGACCATTTGAGATTATGAACGGGCTAAAATCTCCATCTGTCGCAACAAGTTCGGAAGAGGAGGTAACAGTTTTGAGACAGCCCAATACGAAAAAGTTTTACGAAAGTTGCCGTAAAAAACCCCTCCCTGCGCGTCTAACATGGGAAGCGCTCGGCGATCCCATCCTGCCGCCGGCAACGGGAACAGCCGCGTGCGTCCCTGACGATTCCTCATATTGTCCTGTGGAACGCTTCCGTGGTCCGGAAGGTCAGTTTAAGAAACTCAACAATCCCCTGTTGTTCCGCTGGCGCGATGAACTTCTGCTCTATCACGGCTGGGTTACAAATGGTGAGATGGTCATCTGGATGGCACATCAACCCTTTAACGGAGCGAATCTTCTGCGCGGCTGGCAATGCTATGAAGGGAATCCGGTCACGCCGGTTCGGGAAGATGTCAAACAACTTGATGCTGCGGTGGTAAGCGCCGATGGGAAGGTTTTCCTTTATTGTTCTTTTGTGAAAAAGGGGGGCGGAGGAAAAAGACCCCGCGCCTTTGAGACGATCGGGGCTTATGTGAGCGATGATGCCCGGCATTTTGCGCCGCTGGGGCCGCGTGACGGACTTTTCCAGGGCCGGGCGCCCGAGGCGGTGTTTTATAAAGGAAAAATTTATCTTTTTTGTTACATCGATCCCGGATCGTTTGACGATAACAGCGATGGACTATATGCGAAGTATGTTCTTTTCATTTCCTCCGACGGGGAGCATTTTGCGTATCATGGCGAGATACTGCCGCTGGGCGCTCCCGGCGAATGGGATAGTTTTTTCGTTACCACGGCCCGCGTTATTCGCGAGGATGATTGGTTCTACCTGCTCTATTGCGGCTCCAACCTGCACGAAGATTGGTTGCAGAACGCCGGAATCGCGCGCTCGCGCGATCTCTTGCGCTGGGAAAAGTCATTTATGAATCCTATCTTCGGCCGGTGCCTTGATCCGAACTTTGGCTCAATGTGGTATCCGACGGGCATAAGGATCGGCGCAGATTATTATTTTACCTATGAGTATACCGGCCGCCCCATGCAGGAAGCCGAGACCGCATACGGAGTGAGGTCAGACGGCAGAAAATGCCCCCGGCATACTCCGGACTGGATTCGCGGGGTATCAATTTTGAAAGGCGCTTCCCTGGCAGAATATTTCAATTAGCAAATTGTGTATTGTGATAAATGTGAGCGAACCCATAACGAAAGAAGAAGGAGAACGAAAATGATGAAAAACACTTTGTGGATGACTGTCTTTTTGCTTTTTTTCTTCGCATCAAATCAGGCCAAGTGCGCGGATTGGGATTCCGTAAAAATTAAATCACTGGTCCGGAAAGACGGAACGTCCCGGCATGTTGTCTTCAATCTTTTTGAGGTTAAAAGCGGCGGATGGGTGGCGTTTGGTGACGGTGTGACCACGAACACTATTGAAAAAGTTGACATGCGTTACACCATGCTTATGGAAAAATTCCCGGAAGCGCCGTTTCCTCCCTCGGAAACTCTCCGCGTCACATTCGCCAGAGAATTATATTTTGGCGAACAGAAAACCTGTCCGTTCCATTCTGAGGATGATGTGTATGAAGTCCGGGTGCAGTATCCCGGTGTTTACGTTATTGCGACCGAAGGCGGCTGGGTCAAGTTGCGTGGTATACGGCAGGAGCCGGTTCCCGGACTTGTCAACCTGTATCTTTGCAAAGCGTATCCCGGGGACCTGATCCGGTTCGTTTCCAAGTCTTGGACGCCCAAGGTGTTTCGTCTTGAATACGAAGGGATGGAAAAAAAACCGGACTCTTTCCCGATAGAAGGGACCACGACCACCGAACACGACTACGCCGGCGTTATGCGGGTCCTTGCCGGAGAACGGGACCGGTTGTATTTCCAGTTTCATAAAAAGAACACAGCGGTCTTGAATCCTTCCGAATACGTCTTGGTGATTGAAGCGCCGCAGGAGATTTCATCCCTCCTTGCTTTCGGATACGGAAGCAAGATGGACCCGATGCAGACTTATCCAATCACTGCCGAAGATGCGCCCTATCCGTACCGGCGGTATATCATTCCGATGGAAATATATTTGAAACAACAGGAGGCCTTTCTTGCCGGCGCACCCGCCTATCCCAAGACCGACTACATAAGTTCCGCGATCTGTGTGTCGTTCCTGGTTGAACGCAAGACGGCCGGCGCATTGCCCCCTGTGTTCTGGTATATGCGGCGCGGCGGAGAGAAGAGTGCGGTGCGCAAACTGACCGTTGAAGCCTATGAACTCCTGCGGCGGGCGCAGTTTCCAAAGACCGTGGCTGAGGCCTATGAATTCCTATGGGGGCCGCGGTTCCCCAAGACCTTTACGGTGCATCTGGGTGTGGGAAGATTTCCCAGCGGCGGACCGGAAGAGGTTGGGGGCGGCTGGGGGCAACTCCTGCGCCGTTGCGGCATTTCAACTGTTGCGACTCCGACCAAGGAAGTTGCCGCCAGGATGAAACGCGCCGGCCTGGAGACGATCTATATGGCAGGCTACAATCACGCTGAAGGCGGAATAGATGTCAATGGAAAAGAAGGCCGGATTTGTCCTAATGGCCGCATTACGGATGGCGGGGAATATTATCTGAAAAGATTTTTTGACCAAGGCCGGGACATGAAAGACGTATTTGACGCTTATGAGGTTGATTACGAGCCCAAAGGGGCGTTCACCTACCAGGCGTGTTTCTGCAAGAACTGCCGCAAGGCGTTCAGTGAACGGAGTGGTATTGAAGCTGACAAGATGCCGGCCGCGGAAATACTGAAGAAACACAAGGATAAATGGGTGGAATTCCGGCAGTGGCAGTTTGCCGAAGGATTGAAAGTGTTCGCGGATGCGGTCAGGAACGGGATTGACCCGCGCTACAAGCTCTATTTCTGTTCGCCGGTGGGGGATGTCGCCACCCAGGCCGCCTTGAAATTGGATGAAGAAGTGCAAGGGGCGCGGCTTGAGGATGTCAACCGCTACATGGATTTTAACGCGCCCATGTTCTATTGCGGGATCACCCATTATATTGACAAGTTCAAATTCCAGAACCAGTTCTGCACGCATGCCCGCCTGGCGCCATGGACGGCCATATCCTATGGCCTTGGATTGGAGAGCCATACGCTGTCACCTTCGCGGTTGCGGCTTGAAATGTTCATGTGGTATGCGATGGGGGCCCCGGCTTTCCGCGCGTGGAATGAAACAGAAACCGGTCTGGATGGGCGATGTCTGGCGACGATCCAACGCACGCTTCACGAACTGACGGCTTGCGAGCGGTATTATGCCAACGGCAAACCGGATGATGAAGCAATAACGATTACCGGACAGCAATGGGGCGGGAACGCTGACTGTGGCATTTGGTCATGGAAAGACGTGGTTCAATTCCGCGCCCACCGGCTTGGGCAATCATTGGCAGTAACTCTTTTCAACCTGGATCCGGACGGCGATGGCGCGGCGGCCCGCGTGAAAGTGGCGGTCCAAATGCCGGATAACCGTTCCTACAAGGTCAGGGATTTGCTACGAAATATACCTGTGGTCGCCAACGCTGTTGACGCGAAGACATTGGCTGGCGGCCTGGAAGTTGTGATCGGACCAAAGGATGTGCTTATCCTGGAGGTTTACTGACAACCGGAGGAGAAAAATGAACGAGGTTAATAAGGCCGTATCCGCGGAAAGCCGGATTGAGAAAATGAAGAGAAAGAGAGATTTGGCGTGCAGAACCGAAGGCGATGTGGATTCGGCGCCGGGCGGTAAAAGCCCCTTCAAGCGGAGACTGGTAGAGGCCTGTGCGCCTCTCTATCATCACGGGAAACCCCTGGCTGAATACGCCGAATATGGCTGGCTGAAGCAGATGGACACGGAAGTTTATCCTTATCTTGACGAAGACGAGATGTCAAAAGCCGTGCAAAGATTTCAGATATTTATTCAGAAAGTTTCCGCGTTGGGCTTTAATGGCATTGTCCTGGGCGAGGCATTGCATCTGGTCACTCTGGACAGGTTGTCAATCTATGGGCAAAACAGTCCCTTCCGCATCCGGGCCGAGAGGTTTGGTAAGTTTTACCAACAGATGATGCAAATGGCGCATGATCTTGGTCTGGGCTGGTATGTCTATTCCGATGAGTATAGTTACAACAATGAGGTTGAAAAATGGATGGGGCCGATCTGCTTCGGGAATCCCAGATTCTGGCAATATTACCAGGAAAAATACCGGGAACTCCTGTCAAGATATCCCGGCATCTCGGGCGTCATGATCCGCTACGGAGAATTAAGAGAATATTCAGGTTACAAGGGGGTATCATTCAAGCGGACGGTCTGTTCGTGCGAAAAATGCGTAACCTTGGATCAGGAAGCCCGCCTCCGATTGCTTGTGGAAAAGACGTTGGCGGTCGTTAAAGGGGAATTTTCAAAGGAACTTATCTTTAGAACCTGGCGGCCCTGCACCGGTAATATTCATACTGACCCGGATATCTATGAAAGAACATTCAGCAAAGTGCCGGGTGAGGGATTAACGTTATGTATGAAGGAGACTATGACCGATTTCTGGTTTTACCAGCCGCACAATCCCACGATCGGCATAGGCAATAAAAGGCAGATGGTGGAATTTGACTGCGCGCGTGACTATGAAGGCCGGGGCTTGTTCCCATGTGTCCTGGCGGATTGGTGGTCAAAATCTTTTAAGTATGCGCGCGATAAGGGAGTGGAGGGCGTATGGATCTGGCCATGCGAAAGCGGTAATCCTAATGGAGTTAACGGACAACCGCTTATGTTCACTTATTTCAAGGGATTTACCAAATGGATAGAGGCCAATCTGTTTCTCTGCGCCCGGCTTGCCATAAATCCTGATGAGGCGCCGGCCGATATTTTGAAAGAGTGGGTAAGTCAGGAATTTGGCAGTGCGGTATCATCAGAGCTAGCGGGGATTCTTCTTAATTCAGAACAGGCCGCAAAAAAGGCCTTTTATATCAGGGATTATGCCAGTCAGAACATATGGTTTTCATGTCTTCCGGTCAGACAGGCCAAGGTATGTGCAAAACATCCGGTGCCTAATTTTCCGGATGTGCGCAAAGAAGATTCCGGCAATCCTGACTGCCTGTTGCCCCGCATTTACGAAGCATGCCGGGACCACTTGGATGAGAATATCCGGGAGGGGTATGACGCGTTCCAGGAAGCGGGAAGGGACCTGAAACTTTTCCGTTCCCTCAGGGAGAAAATCATTGATCAGGATCTCTTCCGGGCAGCGCTCCACTCACTGGAGCACCGTCAGGCTCTGTTCCTGGTCCTGGCACGCTACCGGGAGCTTTTTCTGCGATACTTGGATAAGAAGGAAAGGGGCTCGCTTAAAACGGGTGCCGGCGAAATCGTGCCGCTGGTCAAAGCTTTGAAGAAAAGCATAGCTGAATACGAGCGGGATTTTAATGTTTATGATTTTAGCCAGGTCTTGGGATTCGCGGAGTCTATTGACGTTCTCCCAAAAAAATTGACATAGGGAAGGAAGCGTGTGATGCAGTCAAGATGGGTGGATCCTTTCATCGGGAACGGGGTCACGGATTTACCTCCTCAGCAGGGGCTGGTCGCAGGCTGGTTCTGGCGCAAGGCGCAAATCGGACAAACCCACCCCGGAGCGTGTTATCCCTTCGGTATGGTTTCAGTCTGTGCGTATTCTGGCGCCTACAGCACGGGTTACGGTCTTTACGACGCGTGCAGCAGCGGGATGCCCGCCCGCAAGTTTAACGATTACACGGCCACCGGGTTCACTCATTTTCAAACTTCGGGGATCGGTAACATCAGACTGTTCTACAACTATCTTCGGGTCATTCCCATCGTTGGCGGCCTGGACCAGGTTGCGGCGCGCTGGAAGCTTCAAAACGAAATAGCGCGTCCGGGGTATTATGCCGCGGATTTTGAGGGGACCGGCATCCGGACAGAACTAACGGTGACGCGGCATGCGGCCTTTCATCGCTATACTTTTCCCCCGGTCAGTTCCCGCCTGCTTGCCGTAGACGTGTCCGAGGGTGGCATTGACTTTCCAAAAAACAGCCAGGTAATTCCGTCGTCCGCTAAATTTGATGTTTCGTTGCCTGGCATAGCCCGCGGATTCGTGGTAATGGCCGGGGTTCCATTATATTTCCACCTGGAAACAAATGGAGCGCTGGTGTCAGCCTGCGGGGTTTGGCAGGGGGGAACGGAAATGTCCGGCCAGACGGGGTTTGAAATAAACGGCATCACGGGCGACACGTTCAAACCGTTCGGTTTTTTCTTCAAGTTTGGGGACAGCGCCGAGCCGTGCGTGAATGTGCGGATTGGTTTTTCTTTCCGCAGTGTGGATCGCGCCCGGATTAATATGGGCGAAATCAAAGACCATGCTTTTGAACAAGTCGCGGAAGGCACGCGCAAGGCGTGGGATGAGATGCTTTCCCGGGTCGCCGTTGCGGGCGGCCCAGACGACCAGCAAAAAATTTTCAATACGGCGCTCTACCATTCACTGATCAAACCAATTGATCTGACCGGGGAATGCCCCTACTGGGAATCCGATGAACCCTGCTACTTGGATATAGCCACGATGTGGGATATGTACAAAACCCAACTCCCGCTTGTGATGACCGCCTATCCTGAGCATGGTCGCGGTATTGTGAACTGTCTGCTTGCCTTTGGCCGGCATTTCGGCCGGTTCCCGCATTGTACATTGATCAGCGGCTTATCGGCGGACTTGGAACTATTTGACAGCATCCAGGCGCGCGGGCTGGCGCACATAATCATTGCTGATGCCCTTGTCCGGGGTATAACCGGCATTGACTGGCAAGAGGCAAAAGAACTGATGGTTAAGAATCTTATGCGCTCGCGCAATGATGACTTTATCAATAATGGCGTGATGCATCCGCTCACTCACGCGCTTGATCTGGCCTATGCGTGCTACTGCACCGCGCAGGTGGCAAAAAAGGCGGATGATCTTCAAACCAACGCGCGCATGATGCGACTCGCCGCCAATTGGAAGAATGCCTACGATCCGGCCACGGCCAAGTTGGGTAAATCTACATATTACGAAGGCAGTAATTGGAACTACTCATTCCGGCTCCTGCACGACATGTCCGGGCGAATTGCTCTCTACGGGAGCGAGGATGCATTCGTGCGCGATCTGGACCTTTTCTTTGGCTATGGTCAGCCGCCATGCCGGCAGATGCAGAATGCTCCCCACGGTGATCTCTATCAGCAAGGGTGTGCGTTGAACCGGTTTGAGGGACTCAATAATGAGCCCGATATGGAGACGCCCTACGCGTATATCTATGCCGGTAGACATGACCGCACCGCGGAAATTGTGCGGACCGTGTTGAAATCCAATTTCGCGTTGGGCCGCGGGGGATTACCGGGTAACGATGACTCCGGCAGCCTGTCGTCCTGGTATGTATGGAACGTCATCGGGATATTTCCTGTTGCCGGGCAGGATATTTACCTGATCGGTAGCCCCATTTTTGAGTCGGCCTGCGTCCGGATGGGGCAGGGTGAATTAATGATCAAGGCGAAAAACAATTCCGAACGGAATTTGTATGTTAAGCGCGCAACTTTTAACGGCAAGCCTCTGGAGCGCGCATATTTGCGGCATTCGAAAATCTGTCGCGGCGGTAATCTCGTGCTTGAAATGGATTCCTGCCCGTCTTCGTGGGCCGGGAAAACCCGTCCGCCATCCTATCGGTGAATAAATGAAAGAAAATTTTTCAGAGCTTCATCATAATGTCATGTTCGGCAAATCCGGCGGCAAAATAATCTGGCAGCCGCGGATCGGCTGTTGGCATAGTGACAAGATTTTTCACAACGAACCTTTGCCAGCGCCTTTCACCGGAATGGATCGTCCCGCCATTTACCGCGAGCTTGGTTGTTCAGCCCGCGTGTATGAGTATAACGCCTGTTTTAAGAAGATTGAGCATCCGGCGGTAAGAATGGTTGAACGCCAAATAAGCGAAACAGATGCGGAGATTTCAATCCACACCCCGGTGGGGAAACAGATGAGAATTGACCGCCGGACGCCGAACAGCCCCCGCCGTATCCATGTCAAATGGCCGGTCTCAACGGAGGAGGAGCTTAAAGTCGCCACCTGGCGCGTGGAACACACGATTTGGCGCTGGGACGAGGATGCATTCCAGCGCGTGCGCCGGGAATGGGGTAATCTGGGCGCTCCGACCATGTATCTGCCGCGCGTGAATATTCAGGATTTATACATCAACGAAATGGGCGTGGAAGCCGGAGTCTATGCCTTATATGACTGGAAGGCTGCCGTGGAAGATTATTTCCGGGCAATGGATGAATGCCATGACCGGCTGATAGATGCTGTCAACGCCTCTCCCATAGATATTGTTAATTTTGGGGACAACGTCCATGCGAGCACGCTCTCCCCGGAGTTGTTCGGCAAATACGTTCTGCCGGCCTACCAGAGGCGATGCGCCCGCCTGCATGCCGGCCGTAAATTTGTGCATGCCCATTGGGATGGGGATACAAGACCGTTACTGCCGTTTGCCCGGGCAACCGGACTGGATGGCATTGAGGCGATTACCCCCAAACCCCAGGGCGATGTTACGCTTGAGGAAGTCAGGGAGGCGCTGGGCGACAAAATGTTCCTCATTGATGGAATACCGGCCGTCTATTTTGATGCGACTTTTTCCGTGGCCGTCCTTGAGCAATGCGCCCGGCGGATCATAGAACTTTTTGCACCGCGTCTTGTTCTCGGCATATCCGATGAAATATCTTCCAACGGAGACATTGAGCGCATCCGGCTGGTGGGCGAAATTGTGAGTGAATATAACAGGAAAATATCAACATGCCGGTAATGGCTCAGGATTACTATCATGACAAGGAGGCATAAAATGGGTATAGAGAAAAAAACATGGAAAGGCAGTTGCGGCTTGTTTTTTTTTACATGCTTGCTCGCCTTAAATTCATCTCTGTGTCCGGCCTGGGCCGAAAAAGAAAACTATCGTGGCGCGACGGTGTTTTTTGACAGTTTTGACAAGGAAGACCTCCAAAAATGGGAGCCCGTATCCGGCAAATGGATGATAAAAGACGGGAGCTATCAGGTTGAAGCAGAAGGAGGAGATGCCCTGATGTTGAGCAAGGATCGGTTTGGTTCGGACTATATTATAGAATTAAAAAACAAATGGTTTGAAGGAAAATCCCGTAAAACAGCCGTGGTGGTGAGGGCCGTTGATAAGGACAACTATTTCGCCGTAAATTTTTCGGGGACTACCCTGCGCTATATGGAAGTGGCGGACGGGAAAACTAAAACAGATATTAGCGATCAAGTGTATGATGTTTATGACGGCAAATGGCACAGTTGGAAGATATTGGTTCAGAAGAACAGATGTATCTTGTATCTGGATGATGAATATATCAGCGAGTTGGATGACATACCAATTTATAAACAGGGCGACTACAAAATAGGATTTTGGTGCGTTTCTGCCACTAAGTGCGCTGTTGACGATGTCAGGGTCAGCCTTTTAACCGCTTCCCTTCCTCCCAAGCCGGAGGTTGACTATTCTTGCCTGCGTGATGTTGGCAGTGATAAACAACTCTTCATTGATGATAAACTGATAGAAAAATCAGATGGTATAAAATTGATTGTTAACCGGCCCTTGGTAACAGGCGAGCGTTGTATTGTCGCTGATAAACCCTGGGAAATTTTTGGGATTGGTGGTTATGTCTCGGTCATGGAGGATGAAGGTATTTACAAAGTTTGGTACTCCACCCCGGCCGATGGCGAAAAGATGTGGCTTTGTTATGCCACCTCGCAGGATGGTATTCACTGGGAGAAGCCCCAGTTGAATATTGTCCCGGGCAAGGAAAAATCCAATATTATCTACCCGGATAAATCAAATCCCTTACGCAGATTTTTTGCTGGTTCTGTTTTTAAGGATACCAACCCGAAATGTCCGTCCCAGGAACGCTATAAACTTATAAGTTGCGATCAAGAGACGTGGGTATTTGCCTCGCCGGACGGACTGCATTTCAAACCTTTATATGACCATCCATCCTTCCGTGCCAGTGACACGGCTAATATTTGTTTTTTTGATGAGCGGATTGGCAAATATGTGGCCTATATCCGTGATTGGGCGAAATGGCGCAAGGTTGGCCGCTGTGAGTTTGATGATCTGAGTAACTTTGGCAGGGAAAAAATTGTGTTTTCTTATGATGATAAGGATCAGGAAAAATTGGACAGAAGCCGGTTTGATCAGATGGATTTCTATAACAGTTCGGCGATCAAGTATCCCTATGCCGCTAATGCCTATTTCATGTTCCCGAGCGCATATTATCATTTTCTTCCTTCCGTTTCGCAAGCCCACGACAAAACCAATGATGGCGTTCTGGATATTCAATTTGCGGCCAGCCGTGATGGGATCCATTGGGACCGGATTGACCGGGAGCCTTTCATCCCCCGCGGAGGCAAGGGGAGTGGAACGGAGGGGAGTCTTTACATGGCCGCAGGATTTTTCCAGCGCGATGATAAACTCTATCTATATTATTCCGGCAGCGCTTGCACTCATGGCGCTTACACTCCCAAAGAGACGAAATCTTCCGGCGTTATCATCCGGGCCGTTCTTCGTCTGGATGGTTTTGTTTCAGTTGATACTGCCGATAAAGGCGGCACGCTGACTACTGTGCCAATCATATTTGCCGGGAAATACCTCAAATTGAATGTAGCTGGGGAGGCGCGGGTGGCCTTGTTGGATGAAGCCGGGCAACCCGTTGCTGGTTTCAGCCTTGATGATTGTGATGTTATTAACGGCGACTATATTGCCAAAACAGTTGCCTGGCGCGGTAAATCTGATCTAGCCAAGTTTACCGGCCGGCAGGTTAAATTACAGTTCAAGATGAAAAACGCAAAACTATACGCTTTTCAGTTCGGGCATTAAAAATACGAACTTCTTAATGTGATGCATAGCAAATTATAACGGAAAGGTGAATAATATGCTCTCCAAATTTTTTCTACCAAAAACAGTTTTGAGTCTTATTCTGGCGTTTATTAGTCTGCTTTGGTCCGGAACTGTCAGCCTCCGGGCGCTGGATCGCTATGTGGTTGAACCCGGGACCATTGCGGATGGCAATGGCGGAATTTACACTGACTGGAGCATAGCGGCCACGCAAATTCAATGGGCGCTCAATGCCTCCACGAACGTCGGCGACACGATCTGGGTCTCCAACGGAACTTATGTGCTCACCAACCAGATCGTCGTCATCAGCAATATAGTTTTGCGGAGCACCAACGGACCGGAAGTAACAATTGTCAACGGGAACTTTACCCTCAATGCGCCGAATGCGACCACCAACAACCGCTGTCTTTTCCTGAGCAATGCGTCGGCGTTTGTTTCCGGATTCACTTTTTCCAACGGCGCGGTTTGTACCAACGGCGGCGGCGGAGTGTGGTTAGGCGCTGGTATTTTAACTAATTGCACGGTGCGCGATAATATCTGTTTCAGTCTGACAAGTGCTGTCCACGGCGGCGGTATTTATATTTACCCGCGTGGCACAGTTACCACTTGCCAGGTAATTGGCAACACTGTCACGAATCCCACTACGACCAAGGGAAATGGAGGCGGGTTATATTTTCGTGGCGAAGGCTATCTTGTCGCTAACTGTTTTGTCAGTAATAATGTTCTCTATGGCGGCGGAGAAGGAGCCGGTGCCTGTTTCGCTTCAGGCTGTACTCTCCAATCCAGTCTGATATGTAACAATAGTAACGAGCTTGGCTCATCAGGCGGGGCATATTTGGATTCGTCAACTATGTTTATGATTGGCTGCACGGTTGCCGCTAATTGGGCTTCAAGCGTAGGCGGGTGTTATCTGCAGCGCGGAACAATAACCAATTGCGTGATTTCCAATAACATTGGGCAAGGGATATATACGACGCCCAATGTCGCTTCCGCAATCCCAACTGTCCGCAATTCAACGATCGTTGGCAATACACAGCAGGGAATATATATGTTTGATGGCGGCGTCGGGACGACGATCGTGTCTGATTGCGTTATTGCCGATAACATGTCAAACGGAGTGACAATGTACACGACCGGCACAAATAAGAGTCTCCTGAATTGCGTGGTGCGCAATAATTTTGGGGGAGGAGTGCGCTGCCGGGTGGGGACGATTCGCAACTGCCTCATTGTGGGGAACACCAATACCGGTTGGGGCGGGGGCGGCTTGTTTATCCAGGCCGGCGGCGACCGGGCCTCAATCAGTTCCTGCACGATTGTAAGTAATCATTATAGCCTTTCTGCCGGAGCAGGATTAAGATTTGAAAACTCTGCTGGCAGCGCGATTTCCATATCTTCCTGCGTCATTTATTCCAACGGCGTGGCCGGCACCAATGACGTGTGTGATGGCAGTGCGCCTGTAAATTATAACCGATTGCAATATTCTTGCATTGGGACGAATCCGGGGTTCACAGGCGCATGGATAATCGTTACCAATCCGATGTTTCGGGACTTTACCGGGGGAAACTACCGTTTAAGCGGCAGTTCGCCCTGCGTCAACGCGGGGTCAAATGAGACTTGGATGACAAATGCCTGTGACCTTGACAAGAACCAGCGCATCCGCTATGGGGTAGTGGATATGGGCGCCTATGAGCGCATCAACGAAGGCACGGTCTATATTGTTCATTAGCGCGGCTGCCCTTAAATTCCCGCCTTCCGTATTAAACGCCCATGTTGTAACATGTTTGCTTCATGGCTAATAGGCGGTGCGGAATATTTCTGAAAAAATCTTGTTTTCATGGAAAAACTGTTTAATATTTTCTATTTAAAAGAGATGGGAAATAATATGATTTTAAACTTTTTTCGGCCAAAAAACTGCTTGAGTTTTTTCCTGGTGTTTGTCGGCCTGCTTTGGTCCGGGGTCATCAGCCTCCGTGCGCTGGACCGCTATGTCGTTGAGCCCGGACACGGGGGAACCAACGAAGGGCCCTATACCGACTGGAGCATTGCGGCCACGCAGATTCAATGGGCGGTTAATGCGGCCACCAATGCCGGCGACACGATCTGGGTCTCCAACGGTGTGTATGTGCTCACGAATCAAATCGTCGTTACGAGCAATATTGTTTTACGGAGCACCAACGGGCCGGATGTTACGATTGTCAACGGGAACTTTACCCTCAATGCGCCGAATGCGACCACCAACAACCGCTGCCTTTTCCTGAGCAATTCTTCGGCGTTTGTTTCCGGGTTCACTTTCTCCAACGGGGCCTGCACCAATCTGGGCGGAGGCGGAGTGTTGATCTACAAGGGTGTTTTGAGCAATAGCACGATTTGTAACAACACCGAGTTTCATCCAACCAACTCGGGCGGACTTTATTATGGCGGCGGAGGCATTATGGCTTATGGAAACAGCACTGTGGCGACTTGCCGGATAATTGGCAATGTTGTCACCAATCCTGCCGTAGTTTCCATCGCGGGATCAGGGGGCGGGGTATACTGTCGCGCCGATGGTAATTTTCTTGGAAATTGTATTGTCAGTAATAATGTCATTTATGGCGGCGGGGCGAACACTTATGGAGCTGGATGCTTCTTTGATTCAGCCGGCATTATCCAATACAGCCTGATCTGTAACAACAGTAATCCGGCCGGCTATGCCGGCGGGGCATTTTTTGATAACGTCAACAGGTTTATGATTGGCTGCACGGTTGCCGCCAATTGGGCTGCAAGTTATGCCGGGTGCTATCTGCAGCGCGGGGTGATAACCAATAGCGTGATTTCCAATAATTTTGGAAAAGGAATCTATCTGGTTCCAAATGCTGTTTACTCATACACTATGGTGAAAAATACGACTATTGTTGGCAATCGGCACGAGGGAATATATATGGTTAGCACGGTCGGAACCAACACAGTATCTGGTTGCATTATTGAGGACAATATTTCAAATGGGGTAACAATGTATGATGCAAGCAATACAAATCAAACCCTCCTAAATTGCGTGGTGCGCAACAACCGGAGCGGAGGAGTGCGTTGTCAGGTGGGGACGGTTCGCAACTGCCTTATTGCCGGCAACACCAATGCCGGGCCCTGGGGCGGGCTGTTTATCCAGGCCGGCGGCACCCGAGCCTCCATCAGCAGCTGCACGATTACAAGCAATCAGAGCGCCGGCGCCGGCGCCGGATTAAGATTTGAAAATTCAGCGGCCAGCGTGATTTCCGTGTCTTCCTGCATCATTTATTCCAACGGGGTTGCCGGCACCAATGACCTGTATGACGCCAACGCGCCCGTAAATTATAACCGACTGCAATATTCCTGCATTGGGACGAACCCGGGGTTTACGGGTGCGGTAATTATTGTCACTGATCCGCTATTTAAGAATTTTGCCGGGGGAAACTACCGTTTAAGCGGCAATTCACCTTGTGTTAATACGGGGTCAAACGAACCTTGGATGACGAACGCCTACGACCTTGACAAGAACCAGCGCATCCGTTACGGGGTCGTGGATATGGGCGCCTATGAGCGCATCAACGAGGGGGTCATTTATACCATTCATTAATCCGGATATTCCCTCCTCCTCCGGAAAAAAAGTGTTTGTTTTGGAAACTATGAGACAATGCAGCCGACTGGTTTTTCCTTATCCCCCGCACCGGCCGAATGCTTTTCTGCATTCAGCTTTGTCCAGATAACCGACTGCCATATCGGCGGAGTGGACGAATCGCAGCATCCAAGCATTGATGCGCGGGACATGGGCGCGCCGTCCTTTGCCGACGACCTGGAAACCATCAGCCGGCATAATCCCGATTTCATCATTGACACCGGCGACATCACCGAAAGCGGCAAGGTTCATCAGTATGACAATTACCGCCGGATTGTAAAATCCGCGCGGATTCCGATTTATACGCTCATTGGCAATCATGACATCATGGAGCATGATCGGACTTTTGAGGAGCGGATGGGGGCTGCATATTGTGCCTTTGACCATAAGGGCTGTCATTTCGTCCTGCTGAATTCCGTTTATGATGTTGAAAAACAACTCCGCTGGCTTACAAAAGACCTCCAAAAGCAGGAGAGGGGAAAAAAAATATTTGTTTTCCAGCACAATCCCCCGGATGAAAAATTAAGCGCACTGCTTGTCCGCCATTCGGTAACAGCCGTTTTCAGCGGCCATATGCACCGCGCGAAAACTATTTTTACGGGCGGCGTCTGGCACATTAATTCTCCCACCTTGCGCTTCGGCGGACTTGACGGCAGCCCGCGCGGATTCCGGATCATTCGTGTTCGCGCCGACAAATTTGAGTTGACTGATATTTATGGCGGATGCCGCAGCTTTTGTGCCGTGGTCGCGCCGCTTGATGGTTCCCGTGTGTCCGGCCAGCCGCTGGAAATACAATTGACTGCCTATGACAGCGCCACGGAAAAACTTCATGTCAAATACCGGCTGGATGAAGGCCTTTGGAAACAGATGGAGAAAGTCACTTTTATGCGCTGGGCCGGCAAAGAAACCGGTCTTAATGGGACGCACCGCATTGAGACAAAAATTACTTATTCGGACGGCAAAATTATTGCGACCAAGCCGGTCTCGTTTTTTGTGGAAAACGGGGCAGAGCCTTGCCCGCGTCCCGGCTTGAATTGGCCAATGCTTCAGCAAAACCCGGGCCGGACCGGAGTATCCGCTGAGACACTTGCGCCGCCGTTGCGCCTGGCATGGAGCCGGTTTATCGGCGGGAGAATACTCCTTTCATCGCCGGTTGTCTGGAATGGAACGGTCTATATCGGAATATCCGATGAGGAAATGGCCGGCCATGCGGGAATATGCGCGCTGGATGGCGTTAGCGGCGAAACGCGCTGGTTTTATCCAGTGTCGGCCTCAATTAAACATACGGTCAACGTGGCGGACGGCGTGTTGATTGCGGTTGATGTGAACGGCACTATCTATGCGCTGAATGCCGAATCGGGTAAAATAATCTGGCAGTCTCGCGGCCGGAATGTTGACCGCTGGTTTTATTCCTCAACCCTGATCATGGGCGGCGTGCTTTATGCCGGTCTGGGCGATTCATTCAGCGCCATGCGCCTTGATAACGGAAAGGAAATATGGAAAGACGGCGGATTGGGTGAATCAACTCCAGGCCTGGGTTCGCCCGCCTTTGACGGACATGCCATTGTTGTAAGTTTTTATTCCAAAAAGGGATTATTCGCGTTGAATCCGGCGGATGGATCAATCCTTTGGAACAGCAAGTCATGCATATTTGGATACACGTCTCCGGTCTGTTTAAACGGAAAGGTGTATATGGCCGATTATTATGAAGGCGACTTGGTGGCGTTGGACAGCCGGAATGGGAATGAAGTCTGGCGGCTTAATTGCGGCGGAAGGCTCTTGACCTCGCCGGCAGTGGATGAGCAGACGGCGGTGGCGGTGACGGATGGTGGCCGGGTGTTGGGCATCAATTCCCTGTCCGGCGAGAGGAAATGGCAATTCAACATGGGACCGCCGATTTTCTTTTTTTCCCCTTATCGCCGGAATGCCGGGGCTGGACTGGCCTCCCCGATAATTTCGGGCGGGACGGCCTTCATCGGCGGCAATGACGGCCGTCTCATGGCGGTGGAGACGAATTCCGGGAAAATATGTTGGCAATTCAACCTTGGGGCGCCCATCACCTCCGCGCCGGCCATTTCCGGCAACGCCCTCTATGCGGCCGCCTTTGACGGATCAGTGCATGCGTTTGTCGGACAAAAAAAAGATTAAAACCTTACAACGGACGAAAGAGGAAAAGATAATGGACTTTGAAATAGGCTTGTCGCATCGCGTGTTCGGAAAGAGACCTCCTCTTGAAACAGATTTTCAGCAGTTTCGTAAATTTAACATCCGTAACATGGAGTTATCGCTTCTGCGCGAGTGGCCGCTTCCATATACCCGGGAGACTATTGCGGAGGTGTGCCAAAATGTCGGCCATTGGCTGAAAAAATATAATCTTCAGACGGTTTCCGTCCACGGACCTTCGGGTATGCCCGGTCGCGGGCACTGGCTCGCTGATCCGGATGAAGCAACGCGCCGGCAAAATGTGCAAGAACGCCGCTTTATCCTGGAGGGCGCAAAAATGATCGGCGCCAAATACATGATTGTGGAGTATGAGTGCTATGACCATTGGCCGTTTTGGCCGCACAACGCAGCGGTTGAAACAACATATCCGCATGTCTATGAATCGTGGAAAAGAAGCGTGGAAGAACTGATCGCAGACGCGGACCGTACCGGGGTTAAAATAGCCGTTGAAAACATGTCCCGTCTTCATCGTGGAGGCGTGGACGCCGAATGAGAATATAACCCCGGCGCTTGTGAATGCAATGGGACAACTCCGCTGTTTGCTGGCTAAAAATACGTCCCTACCGTAGAAGAACAAACGGGATCGTTGGTGGCCACGGCTTCAATATGGCCGTCATCAAATAAGACATTGCACGCACCCTGGTGCCGGAAAGCCATCCATTTTGACAAGGCAGTTCCATACGCCCCGGCCGGCACAACCGTGGGCGTATAGGTAACGATGCTTTCCGTCAGGACCGGCGTGGCGCCGGGCTTTTTCATGTCTTTTCGCCGGTGCAGTCCGTAGCTTTTGCAGGCGAACCATTTTGGGTTGGATTGATAAGGATAGCCAAAATAGTCCATGTAACCGTAACTATGAAATATCTCATTAGTTTCCATGGATGTTTTCACCGGTTTATCGTCAGAAGGGCAGGCAAAAACATTGCGTTTCCCCTGCAAAAATTCCGGCGGCACATAATCTTTCGCCAGTTTTGACCACCAGTCCCCGGCTTGCGCGGCGCTGGCAGGATAATTTTCGGGCAGGAGAAATTTTTCTTTCGGCAAAAGGGCCGGCAAAAACCACCCCGCGTGATCATCAGCATACATGTTCCAGGCCGTTCCCAGCAGGCGCAGATTGGCGGCACAGCGCGCTTGGGCCGCCTTGGCCCGCAAATGTTCCAGCGACGGCATAAAAGACATCCCCAGCATGACCAGCACGGCCACAACGATCAGTAATTCAACCAGTGTAAAGCCGCGCCCCCGGCTGATTTTTCGCAATGTAAAAATAAGGCAAGACATCGTTCCCTTTATTTGACCAGTTCATCCAGCAGAATTTTTCCGCATTCATCCAGATCAGTTGACAGTTCCATAAAATCCATCCCCGGGCGCATTTCATATTTTTTCTTCAATCCGGTTCTTATCTTTTCCAGATCGGGCTCCGGTATTCCATTGCCCTTGCCCCAGTCCGTGATTCTGGCATCCAGCAAAACGGAGGCTTTCCGGGCGCGTAACTCGTTCATTTGCCGGCCGGCAGCGCGGACCTGTTCCAGATGAAACAAGTCGTCCATGAGGGCGGCCGCATCGTCGTTGGCGTTCAAATATTTTTTGATATCATCCAGCGCGGCGGACGCGTTGGTCGTGATAAAAGATTTCAGGCCGTTCAGGCGCATAATTCCGGCGGAGGAGGGATGAAGCTGTTTGGCCATGGCCAGGCTTTCCATGGCGGAAACCAACGCTTCCTCTGGCATGCCGCTGAGGTATTCTTCCCATGCCAGCAGAAGCAGGCAACGGATTTTGACCGCGGCGGACGGCGCGGTTTTGACCGCCTTGCGTAGCACGGGGATGGACGAGGTGTAAGAATGGGCGCCGCTGTCGGCGGCGTGTGACGCCAGGAATTTGTTATATAGATTGGAGGATATCTGTGCGTTTGCATCCGGCATAGCAGGGCCGGCGTTGATTCTGCCGTAGGAAACAGACGCGGCCGGCGCAAAACAGCAGGTCAGCGCAAGGAGAATTGACAGGCATAAAAATAATCGCCGCATTGTTTGTTTTCGGGAATTAGCCGTTGCTTGTGATTTAATTTGTGAATAATTTGTCCAGCATCCGGCGCCCTATAAAATCATCGCTTTTTTTCTGCAGATCAATGCCGGCGCGGCACATGGCCCTCGTCTTGAGCATGTCCGGATGCGTCTGAGCCGCCAGCTCCGCTATCTGTTTCCAGGTTTGCCGCAGTTGATCTCCTTCACCTCCGACCGCGACAGGGGTCTGTGCTTCGTCAAATGCCCTTTCATATTCCCCGGCCAGGGTGGCCAGTTTTCTGAGTCTTCCATTCAGATATTGGTCATATTGGCGCCGGAGCTCGGCTTCTTCAGTTGCTGACTCATTCCCGGCGCTTCCCATGAAAATAAAACATGCAAAATGTTTTACATCGTGAAATCCCTTGCTTTTCTCAAGGCGCGGCCAGCTGGTTGTCCGTTCTTTTGCCGGCTCGGACGGCATGTTTCGGGCGATATTCACAAGCCATTGCTCTCCTTCCTGCGGAGGCTTTTCCGCCAGCGCCGCAAAGGGAATGCGCAGTTCCAGAATCCATTGCGTTTTGTCCGTCAAGGCTTTTGCCTCCCATGCTCCCGGCTGATCGTGCTTGTCGCTCCACATCAATCCGGCGCAATTCACGGCCAATTGAACGTAAGTCACTGCAGCGTTGGGAAAGAAAAATAATTCAATACAGTCGCCTGCCCATACCGTCTTGCCGCCTTCTGCCTTGGCAATCATTTTATCAGGCGCATTCTCCTCGGCGCGCACAATAATATAAACCGCGTCCTCGGTCCATCCCGCCCGGAAAAAAGTCTGCTTTTCCAGGGCATATTGTGAATATTCTTCTGATCCGCCAAGGATGTAAAAGCCGGTTGCCTCCGGAATGTTTTTCCATGCCGCTTCGTCAATCTTGCCGTCAATTTGCGGGGCCTGTGCCAGTCTGTGGCACGGATAAGTTCTCTTCTCGGCGGCTATCGCGCAGAAGGCCGCCAGAATAATAAAAATCATGCCGGACAAGGCTTTCATTAATTTTTCGCTTTTTTTTCCAGTCGCTTCAGTTTGAACGCGGCTTCGGCCGTCCGGCCGGAAGCCGTGTCTTTGATGCGCAATGTCCACATGCCCGGAGCATCGTTAAAGGCCAGGTTGATTTTTCCCGAGGCCTTTCCGTCCTCCGCCTGGATATTATCGGCGTAATATTCCTTTCCCTTGCCGTCCGGCGCGAGGAGCATGATCCGGAAAGTATGCAAACCGGCTTTTCCGGTTTCAGTCTGTAATTGGGCGCTCCATGCCAGCGTCTCGCCTTGTTTGACGCAATCCGCGGTTTTAATCTGCACCCCTTTCACTTCATACGGCAGAAGGCTGAAAAATTCCGCCCGGCCCGGCCCGATTTCCATGGGAATCGTATCCGTGTATCCCAGTCTTTTGCCGCGCCTGACATCATAGACATGATATTTGCCATCCAGGGTTGCCGTGGCCATGACCGGGGAGGGGATTTGTGTCCGGTTGAACAGCCCGTAGTTTTCAATTTCGCCGAACTGGGCGGTCCGCGCCCGGCAGGGATGCTGTAAAAACCCGATGTAATGCAGTCCGCCGGCCTGATAGCGATACGCGCGCAACCCCGGCACATCCGGCGCAATTTTAATTTTAGGCCCGAGGCCGGCGAGCGTCAGGACATGCTCAAAGACCTTCCTGATTTCCGGCGCCTGTTTTGTGGGGCGTTCCACTTCAATGCAAAGCGCATCGGCATTGTTTTGATATTCATGCAATGTAAAATTCATCAGGATGGCCTTGCCCCTGCCGTGTTCATTGACAGTCAAGGCCGGCGCGTCGCCGGCTTTGGCGCCGGCCTGGCCGGTCTGAAGCTTCAGGGTGGAATCAGCCAGCGTATTCAAATTGGATGCGATGGAATTATCATTGAAAATTACGGCCACCCGCGCCAGTTTTTGCGTCACACACGTATTCTGGGTAACGCCGAAAACATCATCCAGCATTCCCTTTTCCTGGGATTTGCCATGCTCATCACAGACGCCGGGCCGGACATCGGCCAGAACAGTCCCGCCATTCCTGACAAATGACCGGATGTTTTCCGCCTCTTTTTTGGACAGGGCCTGGGCATAGGGCAGAATCAGAAAACCGTATCCTTCTTTTTCCAGAATCCCCTCCGCCAGTTGGCTGTAGGAAATGATCCTGAATTGACGGCGGGTATCTTCCATGAGCGGGACAATGTTGTTCAAGACCGCCTGCATGGTCCCGCCCGATTCCGAGAGGGTGGCGGCATGGACGCTTGCTGCGGAATAAAGGATCGCGGTGCGGTCGCTTTCGCGCCTGGCATTCATGAGCAGCTTGCCGGCGCCGCTTTTGATTTCGCGCACTTCAGCCAGGTTTGGAACAAAGCATTCCAGAATGGAAAAATCGGGCGCGGTGATGCTGTCATGGCCGTAACCGGCGTTTCTTATGGTGGCCGGCCATACCCAGAAGGAATTGGCGCCGCGGAACAGATGCCGCCAGGAAATATACTGGTTGAAAGCGCGGCTGTCCCAGTCATTGTATTTTTTATACTCCTCGTAGCCGCCATACCAGCCCGTGCCCAGCATGGTGCCCGGTTGGCTCAAATCCACCACCGCATAGGGCACAAACGTTCCGTCATAAGTGTTGTTCAGTTGTATTTCCGACATGATTTTCTGCCAGTCAATGGCCTGAAAGCTGTTGATCAAGGTGCTGTCGCTGCCTTCATAACCAACCCGGGCGTTTAGAACGATGGCCCGAACAACGTCGCGGTCAAACGCCAGCATGCCGGCCCAGGTGCTTTCCATGTGCCGGCGGAAATCAACCCAGAGCGGCATGAGGCGCGGCTCCTTGCGGGCCTCGTCAAGCGTTATCGGTTTAATCTCGGCGAACGATTTGAACGCGCTCCCGTATTCCCGGTTCAAATCATCAATCGTGCCATATTCCTTTTTCAAAAACTCATGGAAGGCGGCGATGCAGGTCGGTGAAAAGCAAAGCTCCAGCTTGACACCGCCGACAAAAAAGCATTCATCCCCAAGCGAAAAGACTGCCGTCCCAAAAGGCCGCAATTTTTCGGCCGCCTTGGTCAGTTTGGTCTGTTCTTTTTTGCGGTATTCCGGGCCGGTCAGGCATGGCTCGCGGACATGCGGTGCTTTCCGCGGCTGGTTCGGATGCCATTCCTGTTGTTCATCAAGCAGGCGGGTTGCATAGGGGATGTGCCGCAGATTGGCGAGCGGCGCTGAGGGCGAAAAAGTGGTGTATTGCGTGTCAAATCCGGCGTCATGCAGGTTTTTGAAAAAATATGGGGAGAGATAACTGCTGTCATCGGCGCCTTTCTGCCCGACACCCGCCCAGACGACAAAACTGATATCATCATTCTTTCCGGGCAGCTCGCAGACGGACAATGCCTTTGACTGCCGCGCAAGCACTTCCGCCCGCCGGCATAATTCCGCGTCAATATATTGGATTATGGTTAACGGAGTAGTTGGCGGCAGGGTAAAGGGCGCTTCCTGTTTTTCGGCCATCGCGCCGGTTATCGGCAGGGAAGTTTCGGCCGTGATCCGGCCGAAATTGTCACGCTGTCTGACTTTTAAAATCAAGCCTTCCGCTTTCGGATCGGTCTTCAGGAATATTTTGCCGGAGACGCCTTCCGCGGCATGAATGGCGGGCTTGACTTCCATATTGACAAGCTCATTACTGCCGTTGGCTTCAATATAAACAGAACCGAATTCCAGTATTTTTTGCCCGTCCTGAATCCATAAATCCGCAAAATAATTGCCGGCGGGGATATGAGCCGTGGCATCGGCCAGGAAACGACCCAATGAGCGTCTCCATCCGGAGTCCGGATGTTCATCCGGCGCAACCAGCCGCCGCAGGACGGCTTTTATTCCACCCGCATTTTGAGTATGGCCCTCATTAATTTTAAAAGTCACCTTGTTTTCGCCGGCAATCAGTTTCATGGTCTGCCGGCGGGAAAGAACGAGCTTGCCATGCGGCGTTCTTAGCGCAAAACGCATGATGGCCGCTCTGGTATTCGGGGATTTGACGCTGAAATTTACGGAAATGGGATTGTCGCGGCTCACGCGCAGATAATCATCGGCTTTTACTTCAATTGTCGGTGTTTTTTTTGCGGTGGAACGCATGATATGGATGATCATGCCCAGGTAATAATCATATTCCGCCGGCCGGAAATCCAGCGGGTCATCCATCGTCCGCGGCGGCGTCAAGGCCTGCGGCGCGATGGTCTCATAGCCTTTGAGCAGATAGATCGTGCCCTTGCCAAAGACGGCCGTTTCCATGGTGCCGGCCTGGAATTCGGCCGTGCCGGCAAAGTTGGTAAAGGCCGGCAGGCCTTTCCACGGAACCAGATAGCGGCATTCGCCTTTGGCCTTTTTGGCAGAGGCCTTGTTCAGATATTCGTCGGCGCCGGCGGCAAAGGTCAGGAGCGGGACGCCGTCTTTGACCTTGCGCAGAATATGGTAGCGCTGCATGTAAGATAAAGCCTTCCATTCCGGCAGGCTGACCACGATCAGATCAAGAGGTGCATTGATTTTTTCCTGAAAATCTTTTTGCATGTCCTCGTATTGCAGGGGCGGCAGGTTTAGTTTTTTATTGCCGGCAACCACAACCTGATAATCCAGGTCCATCCTCTGCGCCAGTTCAATGATTTCGCGCATCCGGTCCTGGGCAATAATGAAGAGCGTTTTGAGCGGACCTTCCGCGGAGGGTTTCAGCCATTTGACGTGCGGGGTGACGACTTCCGCGGAAGGGCATATGGTTTTGGGGTCAAAATCGCCCTGAAGAACAGCCTTGACGGACAGGGGCAGGGCCAGCATTCCGGCCATGAGAAGCAGTTTTCCCGGGCAAAATAATTTGAGCATGATCGCCAGCCTTTCCTTAAGCGCGTATCCCTCATGTTCTTCCTGTATCGTTGCAGATAAAAGCAGAATAATGCGGCAAAATCAATCAAAAAATATAAAATGATTTTTTTAGCATTGTATTTTTGAGGGTAATATGTAAAAAGATTTTTCTTTAACGCGCATGGTGGAGAAAAACATGAACCCTTCTTATAAATACACGCCGGAAACCCTGCCGCGCATTATCTGCGAGCGCCATCCGGAATGGGTTGAAATTTACGATCTGGCCTGGAAAATCGGGTTTGGCAATATTGAATATCCGCAAAAAGAGGGCTGGAAGCCGCAATTATCCTGCATGCCCGGAGCGGGAATCATCTGGCAGTGGGATTCATGCTTCATGACTCTCTTTGCCAGGTATGCCAACGGCGCCATGCCGGTCACCAACAATCTTGACAATCTTTACCGCCTGCAACGCGAAGACGGTTATATGAGTATGGCTTATAAGATTGAAAACGAAAAAGAGGCTTATGGCGAACGCATCAATCCGCCGTTGTTCGCCTGGGTGGAGTGGGAGTATTTTCTTGTCAGCGGCGATGATGCGCGTTTTCAAAAAATCATGCCGATCCTGGCAAAATATTATGAATGGGTCAAACAACACCGGCGCAGAATCAGCGGGCTTTACTGGTTTGAGGACACCGGCTCCACCGGCATGGATAATTCTCCCAGAAGCGGATATGCCGCCCTTGATCTCAAGGGGAGCGACGTCTGTTTCATTGACCTGGCTTGCCAGCAAGCCCTCAGCGCGTTGTATCTCGCAAAAATGGCCGCTCATCTGAAAGATCATGCCCGGGAATCATATTTTCTCTCAGAATTTGAAACCCTCCGTAATCTTATCAATGCCCATCACTGGAGCGAAAAAATCGGATTTTTCTTTGACCTTTTCAGCATGAGTTCGGCCGGCGCACGGCATAATTTCATCAACGTCAAAACCGCCGCCTCGTTCTGGGCCATCCTTGCCGATGTCGCCGATGATGCGCAGGTGAAAAAGCTCATTGAACATCTCCTTAATCCGCATGAATTCTGGACTCCCCATCCGGTCGCGACCTTGTCCGCCGATGATCCCAATTATGACCCGCTCGGCGGTTACTGGCTGGGCGGCGTATGGGCGCCGGTCAATTACATGATTGCATCGGGACTGAAAAAACGGGGCTGGGATGCGGCCGCCAGGGAACTCGCCGGCAAACATCTGGATGCCATGTGCAAGGTGATGAAGGATGAAAAATACGGCGGCATATGGGAATGTTATTCGCCCGAATTCATGCGTCCGGCCACAAACAAGAGAAAGCAGTTTGTCAGGAATAATTTTGTCGGCTGGAGCGGGCTCGGGCCGATCGCCATGCTGATAGAACACATTTTCGGTCTGTCATTTGATGCCGGCACAAACACAATAACATGGGCAATCGCGACTCCCGGAAAACACGGCATTCAAAATCTGCGTTTTAACGGCCGGACCGTGTCTCTCTTTTGCGGCGCCGCCGGCCCGGACGGAAGAAAGATATCCATCCGCACTTCGGCCGCCATCCGTCTGCGCCTGTCCACGGTCCAAAAAAACGGAACAGAGCTTGTGCGCGATCTTGTCCAAGGAGACCACGATTTGACCCTGCCCTTGACCTAAAGCAGATGGCTTTCAAATCAACCAGCGTTCGCAACAATTAACTTGGAAGAAAAAACACATGAAAAAAATGCCGCTTAAATTCCGTTCCCGTCCGCTCATGGCCGCTCAGCTTGAGTTGTCGGGTCAAATGGAAACCCCGGATTTTATCTGCTCCTTCATTGATTTTATCGCTTCATACGGGTTCAACACTCTGGCGCTTTGCCTGGACGGACGCCTGAAAACGCCCTCGTTCCCGTATCCCAAAGACGACGAAAGTTATTCCGTCAGTCAGGTGAAGGCGATTATTGCCTACGCCGCCAGAAAACATGTTAACGTTCTGCCCATTTTGCAGACCTTTGGACACTGTGGCTGGTTGCTGCGCCATCCTGAACTCGCCCATCTGGCGGAACTGCGCAACTCCGCCAAGGGCCGTTTCACCGGCGGATCATCGCACGTGGTATGCCCTTCATTGCCGGAAACCATGCGTTTTTTTACGGATTATTTTCAAGAAGCGGCCGAAATTTTCCCGGGCCCTTATTTCCATGTCGGGGCCGATGAAGTCTGGGATATCGGGTTTTGTCCCCTCTGCCGCGCGCGCGCCGAGGGGGCCGAAGGCCAGGCCGGCATATTTGCCGCCCACATGCTAAAAGTCCATGAGCTCGTTGTTAAAAAATTAAAAAAGAAAATGATCATGTGGGACGACATGTTTGAGTATTATCCCGCCGCCTTGGAGCAAATGCCGCGCGATATCATCATGTGCGCGTGGCATTATGATGCGCTCACAACCAGCCGGCCGCGCGGTCATTTCTTCAACCAGCTCCGGCAGGACTCGCTTTCCTGGTACGACAAGCTGGGATTCCGGTATCTGGTGGCGCCGGCCGAGTTCTGCGCGCGGAACGTGGAGACATATCGCGCCTATGCCTCCGTCCGCAAGCCGCTCGGCCTCCTGCTCACCGCCTGGGGCAAATCCCGGTTGTTTTATCAGGAAAATTATCCGACCACCGCCTATGCGGGCCGTTTGTTTTCCGGGGACGGAAGAAAAGCGGCGGGAGATGTTTTTGCCGGCTGTGTCAAAGATATTTTCGGGGTGGGGGATAAATTATTTGTTGACGCCGTCCGGTCGCTCAAAGACCTCGGCCGGTTCCCGGAATATAACCGCCAGACGGATTTCCTCCGCGGACCTGTGGGAGATTCGGAATATCAGGCGGCCGGTTTTTTTCGGCTCGCCGGCGATGGCTTGAACAAGTTTCGGAATAAAATCCGCGGGACATTGGGACGGGATATTTTTCAGGATATGGACCTGGCCGTGCGCCGGAAACTTTTGCAGTGCGCATTGCGCTCCGCGGTCTGGAATTGGCATCATGGGCAGGATGTCAAAGCCGTTTTGGGAAAATGTCTGGAAGAAGCCGAGCTTATCAAGCGGGAACGGCTGGCCCAATGGAAGCGTTATCGCTCCGGGATTAAATCGGACCATCTGGCGGATTTTTATTCCGGCCTGGCCCGCATGATAAAAGAGCTGATCGCCAGGCGGCCGGCGGCCGGATTATTGCATGTTTATTTTTGCCTGCCGGATGCTTATTCGGCCCAGACCACCGCGCTCTTTATCCGTTATCAGGGCGGCAGGGAGTGGGAACTGCTCAAGCAGGGAACTTTAAAGCCCCTCCACCTTGGCGACACATTTTACCAGTATTCTTTTCCGGTGGATAACAAGAGAAAAATTGACTCGGTCCGCATTGAGAGCTGGGGTTATGGCGGCCAGGGGTTAACCTGGCTGGAGGCGGTTAATTCGGCCGGACGTTTCAGGCCGCAGACCATTGAAAAATGCGAAGGCTTGGTTTCACATCCGGAGCATGTTCTTGATGAAGACCGCAAATGGTGTTTCCTGGGCAATCCCAATACCCGCCGGGCATTTCTTGATCCGGCCCTGGCGGGGGCAAGGCATATCCTGCAAGTGGCGCTGGCGAAGGCGTCGGATGCCTGAACTCAGAAGTCTGGCCCTATTTCGTGCTTCCATAAAATTCAGCTTGCTATTTTGAGCTGGTTATGACATATTGTCCTGCATCGTTGCAGAGTCAAAATGGCTTGATGCGGGCAAACGAGAGCATAATTTTCAAGTGCAAACAACAAACCTGATGAAGGAGGATTATATGCGGCACGGAGTAATGGTGATTGGCTGCGGCGCCATGGCCAGGGTGCATTGTTCAGCCCTGTCAAAAATGAACAACGTAAAACTCGTTTGCGCGGTGGACCTTGATCCGAAACGCGCCGAGTCGTTCAAAGCCAATTACGGTTTTTCAAGGACTTCAACAGATTATATTCCCGAGCTTGAAAAGAAAGATTTTGACATTGTTCTTTGCTGTACGCATTGGCAGATGCGGTTTGAAATTTTGAAAAATTGCATCAAGGCCGGCAAGCATATCCTGGCTGAAAAACCAATCAGCGTCTACATGGACGAGGTGGTTGAAATTTTAAAAATGGCCAAAAAAAGAAAAATCAAGCTCCGGGTGGGATTTATGGAGCGTTTTCGCCCCATGTTTCTGAAAACAGAAAAACTCCTCCTGGCCGGCGCCATCGGCCGGCCGCTTGTTTTCAGCTTCATCCATCACCAGAGTTCGGGCGGTTCCGGCCTGGAACAGACCTGGAAATATTACAAGAACCTCCTGCACGGCGGGCTCACGCCCAATGTTGACTGCGGCATTCACAAGTGCGATCTGGCCCGCTGGCTGGGCAGGACCGAGCCGGAACAGGTCTTTTCAACCGGCTGCCGGCTGGAAGCCGACTCTCCCGGAAACAATTTCAGCCACTCCGCCTTCCGCATGAAAAACAATGTAAGCTTCATCATGGAGGATTGCTTCTCCAAAAACACCCGGCCGTTTGTGGAGATGAATATTTACGGCGACAAGGGCAAGATGAAGCTTGAATACGCCGGCAAGCATGACCGTCCGTTTTTCGCCTCCGAGGAGGACATCATCAGAATCTGGAGCAGCACCAAAGCCGCCCATGAAGAATTGTATTTGCCCGCCGCTACCAAGGCGGTCGGGCCGCAGATGGCCGCGTTCATGGATGAAATTGAAAATGACAAGGACATGGAATGGCATTACACCAACGTCATGAAAGCCACCGAGATGGCGCTGGGCACCCTGCTCTCGGAAAAAAGGATGGCCGCCGTCCGTTTTCCGTTAAACGCAGCCGATTACAAGGACTTGATAAAATATATAACCAAATAGGAACCGTTCATGACAAAAATTTGCGTCATCGGCGCCAGTCTGGGATGGGTGCCGTGCCTGGTCAGCGATTTGATCGCGCTGTTTGCCGATCCCCTGGAAATACGCCTTCATGATATTGATCCGGAGGCCATGGAGCTCTGCGCGGAATGGGGCAGAAAGGCCAATCGGGTCAACCGCAGAAAAGACAAATACCGGAAGTGTCCTGACAGAAAGGAGGCCCTCAAGGACGCCGACGCCGTCATCATTACCATCTCCACCGGCGGTCTGGACGCCATGGAGCATGATATTAAAATTCCGGAAAAATACGGCATTTTCGCCACGGTCGGCGACACGGCCGGGGCAGGGGGGTGGTCGCGCGCCATCAGGAACATCCCCGTGTTCAGAAAATTCGCCGTGGATTGCAATAAATACTGCCCGCGCGCTTTTATCGCCAATTACACCAATCCGCTCTCCGCGCTTACCGCCGTCCTCCAGCACGAGTGCGGCAATCCCTCGGTCGGACTGTGCCACGCCTATTTTGAGACCAAGGATGTGATTCAGAAAATATTCGGCCTGCCGGACTGGGGAAGGATGGCGGTGGAAATCGCCGGCATGAACCATTTTACCTGGGTGGTGAAATTTTCCATCGGCCGCGAGGATGGCTATGAACTGCTGAAAAAAAAGATCGGCCGCGGGTCGTTGAAAGACCTGGTGAAGGATGAAAGTTACGATGAAATCGGCTTCAGCTCCAATCATGAGCTGTTCCTTGAACTGCTGGAGATGTTCGGTTACATGCCGTATCCCGGCACGCGCCATATCTGCGAGTTCCTGCCGTTCACCATTTCAAATTCTCCGGAAAAGCATGACACTCTTTTCAAGGGCAAAGTTTTTGAGACCATCAAATACTGCAACATGCGCCGCACATCAATTGAAGCCCGGCGGGAAGGGCGCCAAAAATACAAGGAATCATTCCTGCGTTATTTAAGGGATAAAAAAACCGTCAAGGCCAGGAAAAGCCGCGAAAAGGGCGTGGACATGATCCATGGTTACCTGAACAACAAGCCGGTGGTTGACGTTGTGAACGTTCTTAATCGCGGCCAGGTTCCCGGGTTGCCTCCGGATGCTTGCGTTGAGACCCTGGGCGTTGTGGATGGCCTGGGCGTCCGGCCGCTTTTTGTCGGCGGCGTTCCCGAACACCTGCTTGAGATCATGCGGCCGCAGGCCGTCTGCCAGAAATGGATTGTGGAGGGCATGCTGAAAAATGACCGGGACATGCTCCTGCACGCCCTTTATCGCGACCCGCAGTGCGCCCATCTTAAACCGCACGAGGTCAGAAACATGGCGGAAGAACTTTTCAAGGCCAATGCAAAATACAAATGCCTGGCGAAATAGGATGAAAAGAAAACAGACGGGAATATTAAACGTGGGGGTGGTCGGCATGGGCGGACGGGGGCGTTACCTGGCCAGATGTTTTGCCGAACGTCCCCGCCTGGCCTTGCGGGCGGTCTGCGATTCAGACCCGGAGGCGCTGAAAATCTGCCGGCGGATGTTCGGTGATCAGGTGGCTTATTATCACAACCTGAAAAAAATGTGCGCGCAAGAAGACCTGCAGATCGGCGTGATCGCATCCTGGGACCGCTGTCACCGCGATCATGCGGTCACCATGCTTGAGCATGACCTCAACGTGTATCTGGAAAAACCCATGGCCCAGAGCGTGCGGGACTGCGATGAAATTTTGCGGGCCTGGAAAAAATCTTCCGGCCTGCTCCTGGTCGGGCTGGAATTGCGGCACTGCACGCTTTGCCGGGATATCCGGCGTTTGCTGGACCGGGGGGAAATCGGCGAGGTCAAGGTCGGCATGGCGGTGGATAACGTTTCGGTCGGCGGACAATACTATTTCCATGGACGCCAGAGGCGCAAGGACTTTATTAAAAGCCTGGTGTTGGAAAAGGGGACGCATACGCTGGACCTCATGAACTGGTTCGTCGGCGCCCGGCCGGTGCGGGTGTTTGCCGAGGGCGGCCTTGATTTTTTTGGCGGACGAATTTCCAATGCCAGGCGCTGCCGCAACTGCCGCCAGCGGCAATCGTGCAATTATTACATTGATTACCGGAATTTCCTCATGGATTACGGCGTGAGCGTGACCAAGCAGGATTTCTGCGTCTGGGCGAGGGAAATTGATGTGGAAGATAATACCGTTATGACGGTGCGCTACGATAATGGCGCAAAAATTACTTACACGGAGTGCCATTTTACCCCGGACTATAACCGCCATTTCACGCTCATCGGCGGCCGCGGCCGGCTCACGGCTTTTTACAACAACGAACAGGAATTTGTGATCAGGGTGCAGAAGCGGATGGATACAAAAGTCGTTGAATATCATCCGCCGCGGTCCGCGGGCGGCCACGGCGGCGGCGATCCGCGCATTCTGGATGATTTTCTGGCAAAAGTCCGGCGCGGCGAGCATGCCTGTCCCGGCGTGCTGGATGCCCGCAACAGCGCGGCCATCGCCATCGCCGCCGCGGAATCTTCGGAAACCCAAAAGCCGGTCACCATTCCGCGCTGTTTTATGTGATTAGATCAAAAAAACAATAGGGAGGCGTGAAAAGCATGCAAAGACGGAAAAGATACGTTCTGGTCGGGGTCGGCAATCGTTCCTGGTGTTACACAAAAGCGCTGGCACAAACCATGCGCGCTGAATGCGACCTGGTCGGACTGTGCGATAATAATCCGGGACGCCTGGCCGTGCATAACCGGTGGATGGGCGAGGTGCTGAATGTGCCGCCCGTGCCGGTTTATACGGACACGCAGTTTGACCGGATGGTCAGGGAAAAAAAGCCGGACGTGGTTGTGGTGACCTCCAAGGATTCCACTCATGATAAATACATTGTCCGCGCCATGCAATTGGGCTGTGATGTTGTCAGCGAAAAACCGATGACCATTGACGAGAAAAAATGCCAGCGGATCGTGGATGCGGCCAATAAAACCAAACGGCGGATCATGGTGACTTTCAACTGCCGCTACATGCCGCCGATGATGCAGGTCAAGGAGCTGCTCATGAAAGGGACGATCGGCAGGATTCTTTCCGTTGATCTGCGCTGGGTGCTGAGCGTCGGCCATGGCGCCTCCTACTTCCGGCGCTGGCATGCTGAAAAAAAATATTCCGGCGGACTGCTGGTCCATAAGGCCACGCACCATTTTGACCTGGTGAACTGGTTCCTCTCGGCCAATCCCACGGAAGTTTTTGCCATGGGCGCCCGCAGTTTTTACGGGGCCCAAAGCGGCATGGCGGAAAAACTTGGATTAAAGGGACACGCCCAGCGCTGTCTGCATTGCCGCCACAAGAAAAAATGCCGTTTTTTCAGCGACATCAGCAAGGATGAAAAATATCTGCCGAACGAAAAGTATGACGGCTATCTTCCCAACCGCTGTGTTTTCGGCAAGGGGATTGACATTGAGGACACCATGAACCTGGTCGTCCGTTATGATTCCGGCGCATTTCTTTCCTATTCGCTCAATGCCTTCTCGCCGTGGGAAGGTTTCAATTTCGCCTTTAACGGCACCAGGGGACGGCTTGAGTTTGACAAGATCGGGCTTCCGGTCGGCGGTGGAACAGAATTGCCCGGCGGAATGCGGGAGGGGTATCAAATTCGGGTCTATCCGCATTTCAAGCCGGCCATAAACATTCCGGCCAAATCCGGCAAGGGCGGCCACGGCGGCGGCGATAACGGCATTATGACCGATCTCTTTTCCGCGCATCCGCCGAAAGATCCTTTAATGCGGGCGGCGAATTATGCCAGCGGCGCCATGAGTGTTTTGATCGGCGCGGCCGCCAACATCAGCATGCGGACTGACCAGCCGGTCAGGATTGACCGGCTGGTTCATGATTTGCCTAAGCCGAAATTGCCTCCGATGAAGGAGTGATTTGACGCTGGAGTCCGGTTTTGTAAAATCATCCGCATGAAGGGCGAAGCTGGGCTGAGCCGTTCGCGCGCGAACGGCTCGCTGCTTTATTCATTGCGGCTCTTGAGCTCAATGGTGACCGGGCCGTCGTTGAAAATTTCCACCTGCATTTTGGCCTGAAATATTCCGCTGGCAACCTTATCCGGTCCAAGAATGCGCTTTAAGAAATCAAGATAATATTCATACAAGCATTTAGCCTGGTCGGCCGCTGCGGCCATGATGAAGCTGGGCCGGTTGCCCTTGCGCGTATCGGCGTGCAGGGTGAACTGCGATATGACCAGCGCCGCGCCTTTTGCATCAATGATGGAAAGATTCATCCGGTCATTTTCGTCGGGAAAAATACGCAGAGCGGCTGTCTTTTCCGCCAGATATTTCGCGTCCTGTTCGGTGTCGCCTTGTTTGACGCCGAGGAAGACGACCAGGCCCGGACCGATTTCGCCGGTCGGTTTGTTGTCAACCAGCACCCGCCCTCTGCTGACCCGTTGGATCAGTGCTTTCATGTTACAACAATAATTCCTTGACGCAAAAAATCAATAATATTTCGCGACTAATGGACAAGTAAAAAAAATCAAAAAAAATTGTTGACATCATCCGGTTTTTTGATAAAAAACGACGGTTATTTATAAAGGGCCGTATTGACGCGGGTAAAACCGGGCGGCCAGTTACGCACAATGCCTCATGTAAACCTGCTTCCAGCGCGAACCGCGCAGGAAAGCAACAAGGGGGGTGTTTTTTTTTGTCATGCCACAGGTATCCGCCGCTGGCGGAGAACCGTGGCAGATTTGCGGGGATGTGCGGCCGAGAGCTTGATGGATTTTGCCCACGTAGCTCAGTTGGAAGAGCACATCCTTGGTAAGGATGAGGTCAACGGTTCGATTCCGTTCGTGGGCTTGGAGACAAGTTCGCCAGGGTAAATGTCCTGGATGATCAGGGTTGGCCCGGGCGGATTTCTGCGGCGTGAAAATGAATATGTTAAATTGGAGGAAGTGAATATGGCGAAAGATAAATTTGAACGAACAAAGCCGCATGTTAATGTGGGCACCATCGGCCATGTTGATCACGGCAAAACGACTTTGACGGCGGCCATTACTAAAATTCAATCCATGAAGGGATTGTGCGATTATGTTTCCTACGATCAGGTGGCGAAGGCTTCCGAGTCGCAGGGGCGCCGCGATCCGACCAAAATCCTGACCATTGCGACCTCTCATGTTGAATATTCAACGGAAAAACGGCATTATGCCCATGTGGATTGTCCCGGCCACGCCGACTATGTCAAAAATATGATCACCGGCGCGGCGCAGATGGATGGCGCCATCCTGGTTGTCAGCGCCGTGGACAGCATCATGCCGCAGACACGCGAGCATATCTTGCTGGCCCGCCAGGTGGGCGTGCCCACGATCGTTGTTTTCATGAACAAGGTTGACATGGTTGACGATCCCGAACTGCTTGACCTTGTAGAAGTGGAAATCCGTGAACTGTTGACCAGTTATCAGTTCCCGGGCGACAAGGTTCCGATTATCCGCGGAAGCTCGCTCAAGGCCGTCAACGCCGCCAAGGCCGACGATCCGGCTGCAAAATGCATTCAGGAACTCATGGACGCGCTGGACAGCTACATTCCCGAGCCGGTCCGCATTATTGATCAGGCTTTCCTGATGCCGATTGAGGACGTTTTCTCAATTGAAGGCCGCGGCACGGTCGTTACCGGAAGAGTTGAACGGGGCGTGATCAAGGTTTCGGACGAAGTGGAAATCGTCGGTCTGCGGGACACGCAGAAGACGGTTGTCACCGGCGTGGAAATGTTCCGCAAGCTTCTGGATCAGGGCCAGGCCGGCGATAACGTCGGCTGTCTTCTGCGAAGCACCAAGAAGGAGGATGTGCAGCGCGGTCAGGTTCTGGCAAAACCCGGATCAATCACGCCGCACACTCATTTCAAGGGCCAGGTTTATGTGCTTTCCAAGGAGGAAGGCGGCCGGCATACGGCGTTCTTCAAGGGGTATCGTCCCCAGTTTTATTTCCGGACAACCGACGTTACGGGCGAAGTTACTCTGCCCCCGAATGTTGAAATGGTAATGCCGGGCGACAATATTGAAGTGGACGTGAAACTAATTGTTCCCATTGCCATGGAAAAAGGCGTCCGGTTCGCAATCCGGGAAGGCGGCAGAACGGTCGGAGCAGGGCAGGTAACTGAAATTATTGCGTAACGGATGGCAAACAATCTGCCATGCTGTTCCGCGAAAGCGCTTGCGTTGGCGTCCTTCCTGCGCCAGACGATTCTAAACAACCTGAGTAGGGATATTTATGCCAAGAGAAATTATTACCCTGGCTTGCAGCGAATGTAAACGGCGCAATTATACGACGACCAAGGACAAGAAGCGGACGCCTGACAGGTTGGAGCTTAAAAAATATTGTTATTTTGAGCGAAAACATACTGTTCATCGCGAAATCCGCTGATGAGGCCTGAAGTATAGGCCAGTAGCTCAATTGGCAGAGTACCGGTCTCCAAAACCGGGTGTTGAGGGTTCGAGTCCCCCCTGGCCTGCCCGCCCGCCTGCAGCGCCGGAAGGGCAGCTTCTGCGGGCAGGCAATGCTACGCATAACGTTGCCGGCGGGTCTGCCCGCCTCAATGCGGGCCGGGTAAAGCGGGAAAATGTCCGCCAAAGGCGGAGAGGCGCGGGTAAAATGGGAATCGTTGGCATATCCGATAAAATTGTAAACTTTATCAGCGAGGTCGGCGTTGAGTTGAGAAAATCGGCGTGGCCGACCCGCGCAGAACTGATTGAATCCACCGTGGTGGTGGTGGTTTCGGTTGTTATGCTGGCTGTCTTTGTCGGTATCTGTGACCTGATTCTTATGCGTTTGTTGAAGCTTATCATCTGAACCTGATCATAAATTCCAGGGAACGCTAAAATGGAAAAGCAGTGGTTTGTTATTCATACGTTGACTGGAAAAGAAAACAAGGTCAGGGAAAGCCTGTTGCGCCGCATAAAGATTGAGGAAATGGGCGACTTGGTCGGCGAAGTAACCATTCCCACCGAAAAAGTGTCGGAGGTGAAAAAGGGCAAGAAAAGCACCATGACGCGCATGTTCTATCCCGGTTATGTCCTGATTCAGATTGGCTTGTATGACGACCAGGGTAAGCTCAACGAAAAATCATGGTATTTTGTAAACGACACGCCGGGCGTGATTGGTTTTGTCGGCGGTTCAAAACCGGTTCCGCTGCGCCCCCGGGAGGTTGAATCAATCCTCTATCAGATTGAGGACAAGAAGGAAAAGGTCAAGCCCAAGGTGGTTTTTGAGCCGTCTGAAACCGTGAAAATCACCGACGGTCCGTTCCTTAATTTTAACGGCGTGATTGAAGAGGTTGATCCCGAAAAAGGCAAATTGAAGGTGCTGGTTTCAATTTTCGGGCGCACGGCTCCTGTTGAGTTGGAATATTGGCAGGTGGAGCGCGTCTGAAGAAATGCTGAAGGCAGAATGACGAATGTAGATTTTTTTGAGGTGTAACCCATGGCAAAGAAAGTGACAGCGGTAATTAAACTGCAGATTCCCGCGGGACAGGCCAATCCGGCGCCGCCGGTCGGTCCGGCGCTTGGCCAGCAGGGGGTCAACATCATGGCTTTTTGCAAGGATTTTAATGCCGCCACCCAGGCGAAAGCCGGTATGATTTTGCCGGTGATCATTACGGTCTATCAGGACAAATCGTTTTCTTTCGTGACCAAAAGCCCGCCGGCCGCAGTGCTGATCAAGCTCGCCGCCGGTTTGGCAAAGGGGTCCGGCGTGCCCAACCGCGACAAGGTCGGCAAAATCACGCGCGCCCAGATTTTGGAAATTGTAAAGACGAAACTGCCGGATTTAAACACCGCCGACGAAAAACGGGCGGCCCGGCAGATTGAAGGCACGGCCCGCAGCATGGGCGTGGATGTGGTGGATTAATGAGAAAACGCGGAAAAAAATATCGCAGTCTGAAAAGCAAAGTTGAACAGAAACAACACACGCTGGCTGAAGCGGTGGGATTTATCAAGGAGAATCCGGCGGCGAAGTTTGACGAAACCCTGGATATCGCCTTCCGGCTCGGCCTTGATTTTACCAAGTCCGAATTGACCGTGCGCGGGACGGTCTCCTTGCCCCATGGCACCGGCAAGAAAGTAAAAGTGCTGGTCTTTGCGACGGGCGCGGCGGCGGAAGCGGCCCGCGCGGCCGGGGCCGACATGGTCGGCTTTGAGGATCTTATTTCAAAAATTCAGGGAGGATGGCTGGATTTTGACGTGGCGATTGCCACCTCGGACGCCATGAAGGAAGTGCGCAAGCTGGGTAAATTTCTCGGGCCGCGGGGATTGATGCCCAACCCGAAGACCGGCACGATTACCGAGGATGTGGCCGCGGCCATCAAGCAGTTCAAGGCGGGGCGCGTTGAGTTCCGCATGGACCGCCACGGAAACATCATGGTGCCTTTCGGCAAACTTTCGTTTGACGCTCAAAAACTGGTGGAAAACGCCCGGGTGATAATTGATGCGGTTATTGCCGCCCGTCCGCCGGCGGCCAAGGGAATATTTATCAAGCGCTGTGTGGTCAGCTCAACCATGGGGGTTGGTCTGCCCATCCACTCGCGCGAGGTTTCCGTTTCAGAAGAATAGAAAGGTTTTTTTATATGAGACCGGAGAAAACTGCGATTGTGGAAGAGATTCGTGCCTGGGTTTCCGGCGCCTCGCACCTGATTCTGACCAATTACAAGGGGATGAAGGTGGCGCAGGTGAAGGAATTGCGCCATCGTCTTGCGAAGCAGAAATCGGCATTTCATGTTGTCAAAAACAGCTATTTCATGAAAGCTGTTTCCGATCTGCCGGCGATAAAAATTAAAGAGCAGCTTGATATGCCGCTGGCAATTGTTTTTGGCAAAGGCGACGGAATTGCCGTGGCCAAGGTCATTGATGGTTTTGCGAAGGAAAACAACGTGGCCGTCATTGTCTCCGGTTTTCTGGAGGGCCGCCGTTTCTCGGCGGCGGATTTCGGCCGCTTGATCAAGCTTCCTTCAAGGTCCGTATTGCTTGGCATGCTGGCCGGCGCTCTGGCGGCGCCTATCAGCGGTTTGGCGGGCGTCATGCGGCAGAAAGTGGCCAGCGTGGTTTATGCCCTGCAGGCAGTTCAGGAGTTGAAGAGTAAATCCAGTAATAAATAAGAGGAGATCAGTCATGGCAGATGAAATTAAATCCGAAAGCGCTCAGGCGCAGCAAGGCACCCCCGAGGTCAAAATTGAGGGCAAGATGAAGGAGTTTGTTGATTGGGTTGAAACAATCAGCGTTCTGGAACTGTCCCAGCTGGTGAAGGCGTTGGAGAAACGTTTTGGCGTGTCGGCCGCGGCCCCGATGATGGCGATGCCCGGCGCGGCGGCCGGCGGAGCGGGCGGCGCCGCCGAGCAGGAGGCAAAAACAGAATTTACTGTTGTCCTGGCCAATGCCGGAGCCCAGAAGATTCAGGTGATCAAGGAAATACGCGCGATTACGGGACTGGGACTCAAGGAATCAAAGGACCTTGTGGAAGGCGCGCCCAAGCCGGTTAAAGAGGGAGTTTCCAAGGAAGACGCGGCCAAAATCAAGGAAAAGCTTGAAGCCGCCGGCGCCAAAGTTGAGATTAAATAAAGCGCGCCAAGCATGACAAAGCTGGCATCATCTCAGTGCGGGCCGGCATTGTTGTCCGGCTCTGAGATTGTCCGGGAACAGTCTTCGTTTGTTCAACCTCCGGTTAGTTTATTTCGGTCATAAACGCAAAGGATATCCGCATGGTGGAAACAATAAATTTTGGGAAACTTAAAAGCATAATTGAGCCTCCCGACCTGATTGAACTGCAGAGGCGTTCTTACCGCGACTTCCTTCAACTGGATGTGCCGGCCAGCCGGCGGAAGAATATCGGCCTGCAGGCGGTTTTCAAGGAGGTCTTTCCCATTGAAAGCTATGACGGCGGTTGCGTGCTGGACTTCGTCAGTTATGATTTCACGCTTCCCAAGAAAACTCCCGATCAGTGCCTGAAGGACGGCGAAACTTACGCCGCGCCGCTCCATGTAAAATTCAGGCTGAAAAACGGCGATGAGGTGTATGAGGAAGACGTCTACATGGGCGAAATCCCGGTCAACACCGAAAGCGGGAGTTTTATCATCAACGGCGCCGAGCGGTGCATCGTCAGCCAGTTGCATCGTTCGCCCGGCATTTGCTTTGAGCGGAGCGTGCATGCCAACGGCTCGCCCATTTTTTCCTTCCGCCTGATACCCGACCACGGCTCTTGGGTTGAAGTCCAGTTTGACGCCAGCCGCATGATCAACATTTATCTTGACCGCCAGCACCGCCGGCGGAAATTCCTGGCCGTCACCTTTTTGCGTGCGCTCGGCTATGGCACCAACGACGAGCTTCTCAAGCTTTATTACCGTTTTGAAAAAATTGATGCGGCCGCCGATTTGCCGGACGAAAAACTCAAGAATTTTGTTCTGCGGGACGACGTCATTGACGTTCAATCCCAGACGATCATCGGCCGGCGTTATGATTACGTCACCCGCAGTCTGCTCAAGCAGATGAAGGGCGCGAAATACGAGACGGTGGATGCGGTGGATATATCCTGGGACGAGGGGATATTCCTGCGCAATGTGCAGAAAGACGGCACCAATTCCGAGGAGGAGGCGCTCAAGGAAATATTCATGCGGCTCAGGCCGGGCGATCCGCCCACGGTCACCGGCGCCCGCCAGATGCTCAAGAACCTTTTCTTTGATCCGCGCCGGTTTGACCTGGGCCGGGTGGGCCGATACAAGATCAACCAGAAGTTGAAATTGAAAAAAGAAAAGGACCTGCGGGCGATTGACAATGAAGACATCGTGGAGTCGGTCCGCTACCTGATTAATCTTTCCCGCGGCAACGGCCTGATTGACGATATTGACCACCTCGGCAGTCGGCGCTTGAAGGTGGCGGGGGAACTGCTGGAAAACCAGTGCCGGCTCGGATTGGCGCGGGCGCAGAGAACATTGCGCGAAAGGATCATGTATATTGACACCTCGGTGGAAAAGCCGATGCCCCAGCGCCTGATCAACCCCAAATCCCTCTCCGCCTCGGTGCTGGATTTCTTTGCGAGAAGTCCATTGAGCCAGTTCATGGATCAGACCAATCCCTTGTCGGAGTTGACCCACAAGCGGCGCATGAGCGCCCTTGGTCCCGGCGGTTTGAGCCGGGAAAGGGCCGGCTTTGAGGTGCGGGATGTTCATGCGAGCCATTATGGACGGATTTGTCCGATTGAGACGCCGGAAGGGCCGAACATCGGCCTGATATCCTCCCTGGGCACGTATGCTCGGGTGAACGATTTTGGCTTTATTGAAACGCCGTATGTGAAGGTGGTGGATAGCCGCGTAACCACTGAGGTTGATTATTTGATGGCGGACCAGGAGGAAAATTTCGTCATCGCCCAGGCCAACGCGCTGGTGGATGAAAAGGGGCGTCTGCGCGAAGACCTAGTCTCGGTAAGATACCAGGGCGAATTCTTGGAAAAACCCCGGGACAGCGTTCAATATATTGACGCTTCTCCCAAACAGGTGGTCAGTGTGGCCGCCGGTTTGATTCCATTCCTTGAACACGACGATGCCAACCGCGCCTTGATGGGGTCAAACATGATGCGCCAGGCCGTGCCGCTCTTGCGCACGGAACGCGGTTATGTGTCCACCGGGCTTGAAAGGCGCGTGGCGCTGGATTCCCGGGTGATGGTCACCGCTTCCGCGCCGGGCAAGGTGGCTTATGTCTCGGCCATCCAGATTGTTGTCACCTCCGACGGCAAACTCCCCAAGAAAAATTCAAGGCAATGGGATGAGGCGCAGGTCTATGATCTGCGGAAATTCATGTGCTCAAATGCGGGCACATGCGTTAATCAAAAACCAATCGTGAAGATCGGCCAGAAGGTCGCCAAGGGCACGGTTCTGGCCGACGGCCCCTGCACGGCCGAGGGCGAACTGGCTCTGGGGCGCAACGTGCTCGTGGCGTTTATGCCGTGGGGCGGATACAATTTTGAGGATGCCATCCTGGTCAGCGAGCGGCTGGTGCGCGAGGATTACTTCACCTCGGTCCATATTGAAAAATTTGAGGTCAATGCCCGCGATACCAAGCTCGGTGCCGAGGAAATAACGCGCGATATTCCCAACGTCGGCGAGGAGGCCCTGCGCGATCTCGGGCAGGACGGCGTGATCCGCATCGGGGCCCGCGTAAAACCGGGCGATATTCTGGTCGGGAAAGTGACGCCGAAGAGTGAAACCGAGCTGGCGCCCGAGGAAAGACTGCTCCGCGCCATTTTCGGCGAAAAGGCGGCCGATGTCAGGGATACCTCCCTGCGCGTTCCCAGCGGCACTTCCGGCATTGTGATGGAAGTGCGCGCCTCCGCCCAGCAGAACATGGCCAGGGAAAAAATGAGCGCCAAGGCCCGGCGCCAGCAAATCAAGCAGATTGAAGAGGACTATAAGACCAAGAAGCAGAACGTGCTGGAGGTTTTGACGGACGCCCTGAGTAACGTGCTTCTGGGGGAGAAAATTCCGCTGGATGTGGTTAATGCCGAAACCGGAGAAATCATCATCCCGGCCAACCGGAAAATCACCAAGTTCCTGCTGCGCAAACTGGCTTCCTGCTGGGAACATATTGAAGTGGACCCCAGTCCGATTCAGGTGCGGATACAGGGCATCATCAACGAACACAGAAACCGGTTCGCTGAAATTGAGATGGAGCGCGAAAACGAATTGCACCGCGTTTCAAGCGGCGATGATGCCGAGGAGGGGATTGTCAAGCAGGTCAGGGTTTATGTCGCCAGCAAAAAACGCCTGGCGGTCGGGGATAAAATGGCCGGCCGGCACGGCAACAAGGGCGTCATTGCCCGGATCATGAAGGATGAAGACATGCCCTTTCTGCCGGACGGCACGCCGGTGGATGTGGTGCTTAATCCCCTTGGCGTTCCCTCGCGCATGAATGTCGGCCAGTTGTATGAGACGCAATTGGGCTGGATATGCAAGGAACTGGGGTTGCATGTGATCACACCGATTTTTGACGGCATTGCCCAGAGTGAAATTCAGAAGAAATCCACGGAAGCCAAATTGCCCGCGAACAGCAAGACCGTCCTGCGGGATGGCCGGACCGGCGTGGAGTTTGAACAGCAGGTCACGGTGGGCGTTATTTATATGCTCAAACTGCATCACCTGGCCAGCGATAAAATCCATGCCCGCGCGGTGGGACCGTATTCGCTGGTCACGCAGCAACCGCTCGGCGGCAAGGCCCAGTATGGCGGCCAGCGTTTTGGCGAGATGGAAGTCTGGGCCCTGGAGGCCTATTCCGCCGCCTATGCCCTGCAGGAGATTCTGACCGTCAAGAGCGATGATGTCCACGGCCGGACGCGCATTTACGAGGCGATCATCAAGGGGGAGAACGTCGTTGAGCCGGGCGTGCCGGAATCGTTCAATGTTCTGGTCAAGGAACTGCAGAGTTTGAGCCTGGATATGCGGTTGTTAAAATCGGGGCAGTGTGAAAAGAAAGCTCCTAAAGATTGAGGATGTTCCGCGCGATTAAACAGGAGGCAAAGTGGAGACACTAAGTCTAAAAAAAGATCTGGAAGAAGTAAAGCAGGTTGAATTTGACTGCGTGAGCATCGGGCTGGCATCGCCGGAAGTCATCCGGGCTTGGAGTTACGGCGAGGTCAAGAATCCCGAGACAATCAATTATCGCACTTATAAGCCTGAGCGCGGCGGGCTTTTCTGCGAAAGAATATTCGGCCCCCAGCGCGACTGGGAATGCAGCTGCGGCAAATACAAGCGGATCAAACATAAAGGCGTGATCTGCGACCGCTGCGGCGTTGAAGTCACGGTGGCCAGGGTGCGGCGCGAGCGCATGGGGCATATTGAGCTGGCCGTCCCCGTGGCGCATATCTGGTTCAGCAAAAGCATGCCCAGCCGCATAGGGTTGATCATGGACTTCACCACCCGCGCTCTGGAGCGCATCCTCTATTACGAAGATTATATAGTCACCGATCCCGGCAATACCCCGCTCAAGGAAAGACAGATTCTGATCCAGGAGGAATACCGCGAGGCGGTCACCAAGTATGGCGATACTTTTACAGCCAAAATGGGGGCGGAGGCGATCCGCGACCTCATGAAAAAGATTGATATGAACGAGCTGATGCGCGCTCTTGAAAACCAGATGGAGCATTCGCGCAGTCAGCAGACCCGCAAGAAACTGGCGAAACGCATGAAGTTAATTGAGGGCTTGAAGGCCAACAACATGCGGCCGGAGTGGATGATCATGGAGGTCCTGCCGGTCATTCCCCCGGATTTGAGACCGCTGGTCCCCCTTGAAGGCGGGCGCTTTGCCACCTCGGATCTCAATGATCTTTACCGCCGGGTGATTAACCGTAATAACCGCCTGAAGAACCTTTTGATGCTGAAGACCCCGGAGGTCATCATCCGCAATGAAAAACGAATGCTCCAGGAAGCGGTTGATGCCCTGCTGGATAACGGCCGCCATGGCAGACCCGTGGTCGGCACAGGTAACCGCCCCCTCAAATCGCTCAGCGACATGCTGAAGGGCAAACAGGGCCGCTTCCGCCAGAACCTGCTCGGCAAACGGGTTGATTATTCGGGGCGTTCGGTCATCGTGGTCGGTCCCGACTTGCACCTGAAAAATTGCGGTCTGCCCAAGAAGATGGCCTTGGTTCTCTTTGAGCCCTTTATTATCCGTCGCCTGAAGGAAAAAGGGATTGTCCATACGGTGCGCAGCGCAAAAAAACTTATTGAAACGCAGGGCGACGTGGTCTGGGACGCTCTTGACGAAATCATCAAGGGCAAGACCGTGATGCTGAACCGCGCGCCGACCCTGCACAGGCTCAGCGTGCAGTCCTTTGAGCCGGTGCTTATTGAGGGGGACGCCATCCAGATCCATCCCCTTGTCTGCGCCGCGTTTAACGCCGACTTTGACGGCGACCAGATGGCGGTTCATGTTCCTTTGTCAACCGAGGCTCAGCTTGAGTCCCGCCTGTTGATGATGTCAACGAATAATCTTTTTTCGCCCTCCAGCGGCAAACCGGTCGTCACTCCCACCCAGGATGTCGCGCTGGGCATTTATTATATGACGCTTGGTCCGAACCTTTCCAAGGGCGAATCATTTACCGCGCCGTCCGGGGATAAAATCAACCATCTGCCGATCTTTGCCGACGCCAATGACGTCCAGTTCGCCTATGATCTCGGCAAGGTCAGGGTGCATACGCCCATCCGCCTGCGCAATCCGGATTACCTGAACAAAACCATCTACGGCAAGCCGGACCAGCGGGTCATCACCACCACGGTCGGCCGCGTGTTTTTCAACAGGATATTTCCCCATATGATCGGTTTTATAAATGACACCGTGGTCAAGAAATTGCTGAATTCAATTATCGGGAAATGTTACCACCTGGCCGGACGCGCGGAAACGGTCAGGATACTGGACGACCTGAAAAGCATCGGATTCAAACACGCCACCCTGGCCGGCGTTTCCATCGGGCTTGAGGATATGATTGCGCCCGAAAATAAAAAGGTCATCGTCGCCGAGGCGCGCCGGCAGGTGAAGGAAGTTGACAAGCAATATCAGCGCGGCATCATAACCGAAGGCGAGCGTTACAATAAAATTATTGACATCTGGACCCGGGCGACCGATGAAACCGCCGCCATCATGTTTGTGGAAATGCAGCGCATGCAGATGACCGGCCATCCCAATCCGCTTTTCATGATGGTTGATTCCGGCGCGCGCGGCAGCCGCCAGCAGATCAGGCAACTGGCGGGCATGCGGGGGTTGATGGCCAAGCCCTCCGGCGAGATTATGGAAACGCCGATTGTCTCCAATTTCAGGGAAGGATTGAGCGTGCTGGAATATTTCATCAGCACGCACGGCGCCCGCAAAGGTCTGGCCGACACCGCCTTGAAAACGGCCGATGCCGGTTATCTTACCCGCAAACTGGTTGACGTTGCGCAGGACGTGATTATCACCGAGCATGACTGCAACACCCTGAACGGCATTCGCATTTCGTCCATCACCGGCGTGGTGGATATACCGATCAGCATGCGCATCGTAGGCCGCACCGTGCTGGATGACGTCCGCAATCCGCTCACCAAGGAATTGATCATTGCCTCCGGCCAGGATATCGGCGAGACCGAAGCGGATCTCATTGAAAAGGCGGATATTGAATCGGTCAAAATCAGGAGCGTCCTGACTTGCGAGGCGAAGCGCGGCGTGTGCGCAAAATGTTACGGCCGCGATCTGACCACGGACCGTCTGGTGGAACTGGGAACCGCGGTGGGCATTATTGCCGCGCAGTCCATCGGCGAGCCGGGCACCCAGCTCACGATGCGCACCTTCCATATCGGCGGCGCGGCCAGTTCCCGGGTGGGGCAGAGCGAAATACGCGCCAAAAACAACGGCGTCATCAGTTTTGAAAATGTGCGCATGGTCAAGGACACCCAGGGTAATAATATTGTCCTTAACAAGCATTGTTCCGCGGTTATCCGCGCCAAGGATGGTCGCGAGCTTGAACGGCATCAGTTAATGGTGGGATCAATTGTTTCCCTGAACGACGGCGCGGAAGTGGCCAAAGGGCAGGTGTTCGTGCGTTGGGAGCCGCATAGCGTGCCGATCATTGCCGAACACGGCGGCGTGGTCCAGTTCCGCGATTTTGTGGAAAATGTTTCCATGAAGGTGGAAGTGGATGCCATCACCGGTTTCAAGCGCATCCTGATTCTTGATTATCGCGAGGACCTCCATCCCCAGATATTGGTCAAGGATGAAAAAACGAACGCGGTCCTGGCGACCTACAGCATTCCCGCCGGCGCGTATGTCTTTGTCACGAACGGCGGCGTGGTCACTCCCGGCGCGGTCCTTGCCAAGACCCCGCGCAAAGAAGCCAAAACAAAGGATATTACCGGCGGCCTGCCGCGGGTGGCGGAGCTCTTTGAGGCGCGGCATCCGAAGGACGCCGCGGAAATATCAAAAATTGCCGGCACGGTGGAATTCGGCGGCATTCAAAAAGGTTCAAGGAGAATCATTGTCAAGGATACCGTGACCGGATCCGAAGAGGAACACATTATTCCGCTCGGCAAGCACATCATCGTGTTCCAGGGCGATCATGTTGAAAAGGGCGAACCCCTCACCGAAGGGCCGATTGTGCCCCAGGAAATCCTTGAAGTCTGCGGTCCCCAGGAATTGCAGGAATATTTGGTGAACGAAATCCAGGAAGTCTACCGCCTGCAGGGCGTGGAAATCAATGATAAGCACATTGAAATCATTGTCCGCCAGATGCTGAAGAAGGTCAGGATCACCGATTGCGGTGACACCGAGTTCCTCTGGAACGAGCTCGTTGATAAAAAATATTTCCATGAGATCAACCGCCAGGCCATGGCGGAAGGCAAGCGTCCGGCCGAAGCCGCGCCGGCCATCCTCGGCGTGACCAAGTCCTCCATTGAAACGGAAAGTTTCATTTCCGCCGCTTCCTTCCAGGATACAACCCGGGTGCTCACGACCGCGGCCACGCTCGGCAAAACCGACAAGTTGTACGGCTTCAAGGAAAATGTGATCATGGGACATCTTATTCCAACCGGGGTTGGATTTTCCTCAAACAAACAAATAAAATTAATCATGCTGGGAAAACCCGAGCCGGAGGAACAGCCGGTGGCCCCCAAAGAGGCGCTTCCGGAACAGGAGTAAAATATTTTTGCGGTTTGTTGTGGTAATTTTTGGAGGAGACTGATATAAATCACGCCTTTGAGCGTGATAAATAAAGTTAGTTGTAAAGGAAAGATTTTATGCCGACCATTAATCAGCTGGTAAGACTCGGGCGCAAAAAAATCAAATACGGAAGCAAGTCCCCCGCGCTCTTCAAGTGTCCGCAGCGCCGCGGCGTCTGCATCGCCGTGCGCGTGCTGACCCCCAAGAAGCCGAACTCCGCTTTGCGCAAAGTCGCCCGCGTGCGTTTGACGAACGGCGAAGAAGTCACGGCTTATATCCCCGGCGTGGGACATAATTTGCAGGAACACAGCATTGTGCTTGTGCGCGGCGGCCGGGTCAAGGACCTTTCCGGAGTGCGTTATCACATTGTCCGTGGAACGCTGGATGCCTCCGGCGTGGAAGGCAGAAAACGCGGGCGCTCCCAGTATGGCGCCAAAAAAACAGCCCCGGCGGCGACGGCTAAATAAATTTAAGGTGAAGCATGGCGCGAAGACATAGAGCTAAAAAACGAGAGGTTGTCCCGGACCTTAATTACAACAGCCCGCTGGTCGGCCGATTGATCAAGGGGATCATGCGCTGTGGAAAACAGTCAACGGCCGCGAAGGTGGTTTACGGCGTTTTGGACCAGGTTAAGGAGCAGACCAAGGAGGATCCTCTGGAGGTGCTGATGCGGGCCGTGGATAATATCAAGCCCAAGGTGGAAGTGAAATCGCGCCGGGTGGGAGGCGCGACTTATCAGGTTCCCGTGGAGGTCAGCAGCGACCGCCAGTTCTCGCTGGCCTTGCGCTGGCTGATCCAATATTCCAGCACCCGCAAAGGCCTGCCCATGCGCAAGGCCCTCGCGCTTGAAATACTGGATGCATTTAAGAACCAGGGCAATGCCATCAAGAAGAGGGATGACGTCCATAAAATGGCCCAGGCTAACAAGGCGTTTGCTCATTATAAATGGTAATTTATGGTGGTTGTATTGGAAAATTTGAAACATGACGTTTTGTCGGGAAACGGTTCGCCGCGCGAGGCCGCGGGCCGGCCGAAATCTCTGGCAGACGTTCGCAATTTCGGGATCATGGCGCATATTGACGCCGGCAAAACGACCCTGACCGAAAGAGTATTATACTATGCCGGCCGGCTCCATAAAATGGGCGAGGTGCATGAGGGCACGGCCAAAATGGACTGGATGATTCAGGAGCGGGAACGGGGGATCACGATCACGAGCGCGGCCACCACCTGCTTCTGGAAAAACCGCCAGGTGAATATCATTGACACTCCGGGGCATGTTGATTTTACCGCGGAAGTGGAGCGTTCTCTGCGCGTGCTGGACGGCGCCGTGGCCGTCTTCTGCGCCGTGGGCGGCGTCCAGCCGCAGTCGGAAACCGTCTGGCGCCAGGCGGACCGTTACGGCGTGCCGCGCATAGCGTTTGTCAACAAAATGGACCGGGTCGGCGCTGATTTTGAGCGGGTTTTGAATGAAATCAGGGTTCGTCTGCATGCGCCCGCGGTTGCGGTCCAGCTGCCGTATGGCCGCGAAGACCAGTTCAAAGGGGTGGTGGATCTGCTCACCATGCGGGCCGTCATTTTTGACGAGAGCAGTCTGGGCTCGGTGATGCAGGATGCCGCGATTCCTTCGGAAATGGCAGGTCATGCGGAACAAATGCGGGCCAGGCTGATTGAGGCCGTAGCCGAAGTTGATGAAGTGGTTCTGGCCGCTTTTCTGGAAAACCCGGATGTGTCCTTGGAATTGCTCAAGGCCGGTCTGCGGCGGGCCATAATTGCCCGGCGCCTGGTTCCGGTTTTATGCGGCGCGGCCTTGCGCAACAAGGGCATCCAGCCGCTGCTTGACGCGGTTGTTGATTATCTGCCGTCGCCCATTGATATCCCCGCGGTCCGCGGTTTTCATCCCAAAACCGAGGAGCCGCTCGTGAGGGAAACGGGCGATTTTGAACCGCTGGCGGCCCTGGCTTTCAAGGTTATGCACAACGCCTACATGGGAAAAATGATTTTTGTCCGCCTTTACAGCGGCACGCTTAAAAAAGGGCAGAACGTGTTCAATCCGCGGACAAAAAAACGCGAAAAAATTTCACGCCTGCTGCGCATGCATGCCGATGAATACCAGGACATTGATCTCCTCTATTCCGGCGAGATCGGCGTAATCATCGGCCTGAAGGATACCACCACGGGCGACACGCTCTCAGTTGAAAACAAGCCGATCGTCCTGGAGCGCATTCGTTTTCCCGAACCGGTGGTTTCCATGGCGATTGAGCCGAAAACCAAGGCCGACCGCGATCAGTTGGCCGCCGCGCTCCGCGCCCTGACGGACGAAGACCCCACCTTCTGCGTCACAACCAACCCGGACACCGGGCAGACCCTGATCAGCGGCATGGGCGAATTGCATCTGGAAATAATAAAGAACCGCATCTGGCACGAGTATAAAGTGCTGGCCAACGCCGGCCAGCCGATCGTGGCCTACCGCGAAAGCATCCGGGCATCCGCCTCGGCGGATTTTGTCTTTGACCGTGAAATCGGCGGCAAGCGGCAGTTTGCCGCGCTGACCATCATGGTGTCGCCCAGGCCGAAGGGGCAGGGTGTGGAGGTGGCATTCAAGGTCAAGCCCGACCAGTTGCCCGTAATTTACAGGACGGCCGTGGAAGATGGTATCCATGACGCTTTGACGACCGGCATCCTCGGCCATTATCCCATGATTGACATGAAAGTGGAAGTGGTCGGCGCCCGCTTTGACGTCCACGATTCAACCGACACGGCTTTTCGCACCGCGGCCATCATGGGCTTCCGCGAAGCGGTCAAGCTTTCCAGGCCCGTTCTCCTTGAGCCGATTATGGCGCTGGAAATAATCACGCCGGATGAATACATCGGCGATGTGCTCGGCGACCTTAACGCGCGCCGCGGAAAAATAATCGGGGTCGTCAGCCGGCATGCGCTGCAGGTCATTCGCGCGGATGTCCCGCTCGTTGAGCTTTTTGGATATACAACCACGCTCCGTTCCCTGACAAGGGGCCGGGGGAGCCACACCATGGAGCCGGTTGCATTTGAGAATGTTCCCGAACAGGTTCAGAAAGAGGTTTTAAGCCGGTAAATTGAATATGGAAGACCAGCGCATACGAATAAAATTAACGTCTTATGATTTTCGCGCCCTGGATCAGTCGGCGGGCGAAATAGTTGAAACCGCCAAAAGAACAGGCGCACGGGTCTCGGGGCCGATGCCGCTCCCGACCAGGATAGAAAAATACTGCGTCAACCGCAGTCCGCACGCCGACAAGAAATCCATGGAGCAGTTTGAAATCAGGACGCACAAGCGTCTCCTGGATATCATCAATCCGACGGCCAAAACGGTGGATGAATTGAAAAAATTGAATCTGCCGGCGGGCGTGGATATCTCAATCAAAATATGAGTTTTGTCATGAATGGTTTAATTGGAAAAAAACTGGGGATGACCAGCGTGTTCAACGCGGAGGGACAACAGGTCCCTGTGACGATCCTGGAATGCGGTCCATGCGTTGTTTTGCAGCACAAGGAGCCCGCGCTTGACGGTTATGAAGCAGTCCAGCTGGGATATGCCGACGCCGCGGAAAAGAAAATTTCCCGGGCGGAAATGGGAGTTTTCAAAAAGGCCGGTCTGGCGCCCAAAAAATACCGCCATGAATTTGAATGCGAAAAGGACGACACGCTGAAGATCGGCGACGTGGTTACCGTCAAGCTTTTTGAAGGGGTCGGTTATGTGGATGTCAGCGGGATGACAAAGGGGAAAGGCTTCCAGGGCGTGATCCGCCGTCACCATATGAGCGGCGGGCCGATAACCCACGGCGGGCATTCCAAACGGCGCGTCGGTTCGGTCGGCTGCCGCGAACTGCCCGGCAGAATTCACAAGGGGAAGCGGATGCCGGGGCACATGGGGCATGTGCATGTTACCCAGCAGAATCTCAAGGTCGTCCAAGTGCGTCCGGAAGAAAACGTAATTTTGGTGTGCGGGGCCGTGCCCGGGCCGCGCGGTTCCATTATTACAATTAAGAAAGCGCTTAAAAAGGTCGGAGCTAAGAAATGAGCAAGGTGCCGTTATTGGACGTTCAAGGCAGTCGTCTCGGCGATTATGAAATCGCCGATGAGCTGCTGGTGTTAAACCGCGGCCAGCAGGCCGTTCATGAAGTGGTGGTGGCCTATCGCGCCGGATTGCGGGCGGGCACGGCCTCCACGCTTAATAAAGGACTTGTTTCCGGAAGCAACCGCAAGCCCTGGCAGCAAAAGGGGCTGGGACGGGCGCGCGCCGGTTACCGGCAGTCACCGGTCTGGCGCGGCGGCGGAGTTGTTTTCGGGCCAAAACCGCGCTCCTATGCCAAAACGGTTCCCAGAAAAGTTGCGGCGCTCGCCTTTGCCCGCGTCATGAGCGATAAAATCAATGACGGCGGCTGGCGGGTGTTGAGCGATTTGCAGCTGAAGGAGGGTAAATCACGGGAGGTGGCCGCGCTCCTGGGCAAATTGAAAATCAAAGGGCGCGCCTTGATTATCGTTGAAAAGCTGGATGAAAACCTGAAGCGCGCCGCGCGCAATATAAGCAATCTGGCCGTGTCGCCGGCGGGCGATGTGAACACTTACCAGTTGATGCTTTATCCGAATTTGCTTGTCACCAGGGACGCGATGGCTATCCTGATCAGCCGGCTCAAAAAAGCGGTTGGGGAATAAGGAATGATGAAATCACCATACACAATTATTCAGACCTTGAGTTTATCGGAAAAAGGTTCGCGCGAGGTGGAGAAGCATAATTGTTATTTTTTCAAGGTTGACCGCGGGGCCAACAAGCCGGGAATTAAAAAAGCGGTGGAAGATATTTTCAAGGTGCACGTTGTCAAGGTGAACACGATGAATTGCCGCGGGAAACAAAAACGGGAACGGACCATGAAATACGGCCGGACTTCATCATATAAAAAGGCCATGGTAACCCTGCAAAAGGGCGAGAAAATTGAAATTGTGTAAGAGAACATCATGACGCTTAAAATTTACAGGCCGACCACTCCGTCTAATCGTTTCCGGGCGGTGATCGCGAACGATGAGATAACAAAATCCAAGCCGGAAAAGAGGCTGTTGGTCCACGGCAAGTCCACGGCCGGCCGCAACTTTGCGGGTAGGATCACGGTCCGCCACCGCGGCGGCGGGTGCCGGCGCCATCATCGTCTGGTTGATTTTAAGCGCGACAAGCTTGATATCGCCGCCAAGGTGGCGGCCATTGAATACGATCCCGGCCGTTCGGCGCAGATCGCCCTGCTGTATTACGCGGACGGCGAAAAAAGATATATTCCCGCCCCGCTCGGCCTGAAAGTCGGCATGACGGTTGTCGCCGGGGATGCGGTTGATCCGGCCGTCGGCAATATGCTTCCGTTGGAAAAAATTCCACTCGGGCTGACAATTCATAATATTGAGCTGGAGCCGGGCAAGGGCGGACAATTGGTGCGCGGGGCCGGCATGGGCGCGATTTTGATGGCGCGCGAAGGAATCTGGGCGCATGTCAAAATGCCGTCCGGCGAAATCCGGATGATCAATATAAAATGCCGGGCCACCATCGGCCAGGTGGGCAATCTGGAGCATGAAACTGTGATTTACGGCAAAGCGGGCGCCTCCCGCTGGCGCGGTATCAGGCCGACGGTGCGCGGTCGCGCGATGAATCCGGTTGATCACCCTCTGGGCGGCGGCGAAGGCAAGGCAACCGGCGGCCATCCGCGTTCGCCCTGGGGACAATACGCCAAGGGCGAAAAAACCAGAAATGTCCGCCGCAGGTCAAACCGGTTTATTGTATCACGGAGAAAATAACATGGCGCGTTCACTTAAAAAAGGACCTTACGTTGAATCTTCCCTGCTGGAAAAAGTGGAACGGTTGAACAAGTCGGGCGAAAAACGGCCGATTAAAACATGGTCGCGGCGTTCAATGATTATTCCCGATTTTATCGGGCATACCTTTGCCGTGCACAACGGCAAGACGCATATTTCCGTTTTTATAACGGAAAACATGGTCGGCCACCGGCTCGGCGAATTTTCCCCCACGCGTATCTTCAGAAAACACGGCATGCATACCGAGCAGACGGCCGAGAAGACTTGATATATTTATGCTTTATGCGGAATTAAAATGAAAATCAACGCTTCAGCAAGATTTGTCCGGATTTCGCCTTCAAAAGTCAGGCCCTTTGCGCGCTTGTTGACGGGTAAATCTCTCAAGGAGGCCGTGTCCGCCGCCGGCTTCAGCAGCCAGAAGGGCGCTTTTTTCGTCGGCAAACTCTTGAAATCAATGGCCGCCAACCTGACCAGCAATGAGTTGAAGAGCAATGATTTTTATGTTGAGAAAGTGGCCGTTGAGCAGGGGCCGACCGCAAAGCGTTTCTGGCCAAGGTCGCGGGGAATGGCCAGACCGGTTGCCAAGCGGACGTGTCATATCAGAATAGTTTTGACCGACAATAAAGAAACCGGAAAGGAGTAATCGTTTGGGCCAGAAAGTAAATCCGATTGGACTGCGCGTAACCGTCAATAAGAATTGGCGGTCCAAATGGTTTGCCAACAAGCGGCAATACGGCGACTATTTTCACGAAGACCTTAAAATCAGGGACCTGATTAAAAAGAGGCTTCAAAACGGTGCGGTGCCCGATGTGATGATTGAGCGCTATGCGAACCGCGTGCGCGCGACGATCTTCACCGCCCGGCCCGGCATTGTCATCGGGCACAAGGGGCAGGATGTGGAGAAACTGCGCGAGGAACTGGCCAAACTTTCGGGCGGCAAGGATATTTACCTGGAAATAAAGGAAATCCGGGATGCGGATTTGAATGCGCAATTGGTGGCCGAAAATATCGCCGTTCAGCTTGAGCGCCGCGTGTCTTTCCGGCGGGCAATGAAAAAGGCGATCAAAACCGCCATGGATCTCAAGGCGCTCGGCATCAAGGTGTCCGTCTCCGGCCGGTTGGGCGGGGCGGAATTGGCGCGGCGGGAGAGCTACAAGGAGGGCAAAGTGCCCCTGCATACTTTGCGCGCAAATATTGACTACGGATTTGCCGAAGCGCATACCGTGGCCGGCAAGGTCGGCGTGAAGGTCTGGATCTGCCGCAAACCTGAGGAAGAGGCGAATAGCGAGGTGCGTCATGCCAGAAATGCCTAGCCGAGTCAAGTATCGCAAGGTCCAGCGGGGCAATATGAAAGGTTGTGCCTTCGCGGGCAACACCCTGGCCTTCGGCGAGTATGGTCTGCAGGCGCTTGACCGGTCATGGGTCAAGGCCACCCAGATTGAGGCGTGCCGCGTTTCTATAAACAGACATTTGAACCGGAAAGGAAAAGTGTGGGTACGGATTTTTCCCGACAAACCCGTGACCAAAAAACCGCTGGAAACAAGAATGGGAAAGGGCAAGGGCGAGCCGGAATTCTGGGTCGCGGTTGTCAGGCCGGGGCGTATGCTGTTTGAAATTGACGGCGTGAGCGATCACGTGGCGCGCGAATCATTCCGCCTGGCGGCCGCAAAACTGCCGATCAGGACCCGGTTTGTTTCACGCCATATTAATTATAGTTAAAAAAATGAAGGCAAAAGAACTGCGCGAACTGGCAGCGGATGAATTAAAACAGTCGTATCAAGACCGGCTGAAGGAGCACTTTGACCTGCGCAAGGTCAAAGTGACGGGCAAGCTGGATAATCCTTTGCAGATCAGACAGAAACGGCGCGACATTGCCAGGATAAAAACGGTCTTGAATGAACGGATGCGTGAAAGGGCGGAGAAGAACAATGGCTCAAAATGATCAAAGCCGGGGAAGGCGCAAACAAAGGACTGGTTCGGTAATCAGCCACAACATGCAGAAGACGATCGTCGTCAAGGTGGAGCGCAGGGTGCGGCATCCTTTTTACGGCAAGGAGATGAAAATCACCCAAAAGGTGTATGCGCATGACGAAAAGGACGAGGCCAAGGCGGGGGACCAGGTCGTGATTGTGGAAACAAGGCCGTTGAGCAGGCTCAAACGCTGGCGGCTTGTCAAGGTGTTGAAAACCGGGGAAACAGTAAAACAGCACGAGTAAATTTTCATGATTACCGAGGAAACAATTCTTGAAGTAGCCGACAATACGGGCGCGCGGAGCGCTAAATGTTTCCGTATTCTCGGGCAAAGGAAGCGCTACGGTTATATCGGCGATTTGATCAAGGTGGCCATCCGGGAAGCCCAGCCCGGCGGTCTGGTTAAAAAAGGCGAGGTCCGGCTGGCGGTCATAATCAGGACCCGCAAGCCGATCCGGCGCGCCGACGGCTCCCTGCTGCGTTTCGGCAGCAACGCCGTGGTTCTGATTGACGAGGAGTTGAATCCGATCGGGACGCGCATCTTCGGACCGGTGGCCCGCGAGCTGCGCGAGAAAAAATTCGCCAAGATCATATCTCTGGCGCCCGAGGTTTTGTAAACGAAAGGCCGATGATGCATTTAAAAACCAATATCCGTAAAAACGACATTGTTCTGGCCCGTTCCGGCAGCGCGGCCGCGGGGCAGAAAACCGGGAAGGTGCTGCAGGTTTTTCCAAAGCGCGCCTGCGCCATTGTTGAGGGGCTGCACTTCGTTTCCAAAACACTGCGTAAAAGCCAGGATAATCCGAAGGGCAGCATCATTAAAAAGGAGGCGCCCATTGCCTTGGCCAATTTAATGCTTTATTGCCCGCATTGCAAAAAGGGAGTCAGGATTAAACGCGAGCTTGATGAAAACCACCGCAAAATCAGGAAATGCCTGAAGTGCGGCGGCAAGTTTGGTTAAGACCATGAGTGCCAGATTAAAAGAAAAATATTTGAAGGATGTCGTGCCGCAGTTGATGGACGCGCGGGGCTATAAAAACCGGATGCAGACGCCGCGCATGGTTAAGATTGTGATCAACATGGGCATTAATTCGTCCGTGGAAAAGGACCTGGTCAAGGTGCTGGCGAATGATTTGGCGCTCATCACCGGACAATATCCGGTTCTCTGCAAGGCGCGCAAGAGCATTGCCAATTTCAAGCTCCGCCAGGGCATGCCGGTGGGCGCCATGGTAACTCTGCGGGGGGAGCGCATGTTTGAGTTTTTTGACCGCCTGGTCAATGTCGTCCTGCCCAGAATGCGCGATTTCCGCGGTCTTTCGTCCGAGGCCTTTGACGGCCGCGGCAATTACGCCCTTGGCCTCAGGGAACAGACTGTTTTTCCGGAGATTAACATTGACCATGTGAAAAAAACGCAGGGGATGGATGTCGTGATCGTGACGACCGCCGCCTCGGACGACGAGGCCAGGGATTTGTTGCGCCGGTTGGGCATGCCGTTCGCGGCGCCCCGCGCCAAAAAATAAGGAGGATTAAATTTGGCAAAGACTTCGTTAATCGTCAAATCAAACCGCAAGCCCAAGTTCGGCGTCAGAGCTTACCGGCGTTGTCGGCGCTGCGGAAGGGCCAGGGCGTTTATCCGTAAATTTCAACTTTGCCGGATATGTTTCCGGGAACTGGCTTCCATCGGCCAGATACCGGGAGTGATTAAATCAAGCTGGTAATCAATTATGAATCAAACTGATCCTATCGCCGACATGCTGACGCGCATCCGCAACGCAAATGCGGTCAGGGCCGAAGTGGTTGAGATGCCTCATTCCAAAATAAAGGCAACCATCGCGCGGATCCTGAAGCGCAACGGATTTATCCATGATTTTACCGCCGAAGGCGGCGGCAGCCACAAGCTGCTGCGTTTGTTTTTGAAATACGGCGAAAACAACGAGCCGGTCATCCGCGGATTGCGCCGGATCAGCAAGCCGGGCCTGCGCCGCTATGTCGCCGCCCGGGCCGTTCCGCCGATCAAAAGCGGGACGGGCATCGCCATCGTCAGCACCTCGCAGGGGATTTTTACGGACAGCGAAGTAAGAGAAAAAAAAGTCGGCGGCGAATGGCTTTGCACGATTTGGTAACAAACGGAATATTCACCATGTCAAGAATTGGAAAACAGCCGGTAATAATTCCCGCGGGAGTGGAAGCGAACTTGAGCGGGCAGGAATTGCTGATCAATGGCCCCAAGGGGAAACTAAAGATGAATCTCCCCCCCGGTTTTGATGTCGTTCTGAAAGACAAGACCATCTGCATTTCTCCGAAAGCCGCGGGCGATCAGATCAGCGCCCTGCACGGGCTTTACCGCAGCATTGTCGCCAACATGGTCAAGGGCGTGACGGCCGGCTATGTCAAGGCGCTTGAAATCCAGGGCGTGGGATTCAAGGCCGCGCTCCAGGGAAAGAAAATTATCTTCAACCTCGGTTTTTCACGGCCGATTGCGATGGATATTCCCGAAGGAATTGAAGTCAAAACAGCTGACAACGTCAACCTGACAATCAGCGGACCGGACAAACAACTGGTCGGCAATTTTTCGGCCCGCGTCAAGGCCTTGTTCCCCGCCGAGCCTTACAAGGGCAAGGGCATCAGATTCAGGGGGGAATATATCCGGCGGAAAGTCGGCAAAACGGTGGCTTAGCAATGAAATTAAAAAACAGGATTGACTATAAACGCCGGCGGCATTGCCGGTTGCGGCAAAAGGTCCGGGGCAGCGCGGCGCGGCCGCGGATGAGCATTTGCATCACCAACCGCCATATCTACATTCAGTTTATTGATGATGATGCTGGAAACACGCTCTCCGCTTTTTCCACGGCCGGTTTGAAACAGGAAACAAAACTGAATGTCGCCGCCGCCAAGGAAATAGGTCGGAAGGCGACGGAAGCGGCGATGAGCAAGGGAATTAAACAGGTCGTCCTTGACCGCGGCGGTCTGGCCTATGCCGGACGGATCAAGGCAATCGCGGATGCGGCGCGCGCAACAGGAATGAAGCTATGAGTTCAAATGTGACGGAACAAGTGGTTGACGAGGTTTTGATTGACGAGGAACAGCCGGTCTCATATGAGATTGATGAATATGTCGTGCGCATTAAGCGTTGCGCCAAGGTTGTCAAGGGCGGACGCCGCATGAGCTTTACCGCGGTGGTCGTGGTCGGCGACCATAATGGAAAAATCGGGTACGGCCTCGGCAAGGCCAATGAAGTGGCGGATGCCATAAGAAAGGGCGGCGATTTGGCGCGCAAGGCCATGTTTACCGTCAAAATGGAAAAGGGGACAATTCCGCATGAGACCATCGGAAAGTTTTCCGCTTCGGTTGTCCTTTTGAAACCGGCGGCGGCGGGAACCGGTGTAATCGCCGGCGGCGGGGCGCGCGCGGTGCTCAATCTGGCCGGCATTCATAACATCATTGCCAAGTCACTCGGAAGCAATGACAAGTGGAATGTTGTGCAGGCCACGGTATGCGCGCTGAAGACGCTTAGAACCGGCGCGGAATCGGAACATTTGCGCCAACAGCCGCACCAGTAATCTTGCGGGGGCAAAATCGCTTTTTACCGTCGTATGGGGGACATTAAAATGGCAAGTTTAACTTTAACGTCGTTGTCAAATGTCAGGGGCGCCCGACGCGCCAGAATGCGGGTCGGCTGCGGCCCGAGCTCGGGCAAAGGCAAAACCTGCGGCCGCGGGCACAAAGGGCAGTATGCGCGCTCGGGCCACAAGCATAAACCCGCTTTTGAAGGCGGACAGATGCGGCTTATCAGGCGCATTCCGAAGCGGGGTTTTGTCCATGCGCTCAAGCGGCGCTATGCCGTGGTGGATATTGCGAGCTTGGCGCGTTTTGAGGGCGCGGCAGAAATCACCCCGGAACTGCTTCGTTCGGAAGGCATCGTGAAGGGCGCCCGTGACGGCGTGAAAATTCTCGGGGCCTGCCAGCTGAAATGCGGCCTGACGGTCAAAGCGCATGCCTTCAGCAAAACCGCGCGGCAGAAAATTGAAGAGGCCGGCGGAAAATGCGTTTTGCTTTAGCGGGAAAACTTGTTTGACATGTCCGTCGCGCCGCGCATCTCGGGGCGCATAACGCAATACAATCTGCAAATTAAATATGTTGTCGGCGTTTATCAATTCATTCAAGGTTGAAGAACTGCGCAAGCGGATTTTGTTCACGTTCGGCATTGTCTTCCTCTGCCGCCTCGTCAGCGTTGTGCCGACGCCCGGCGTGGACGCCACCGAGCTCCAGAATCTTATTCAGCACATCTCCAGCCAGGTCGGCGGCGGACTCCTCGGCCTGGTGGACCTTTTCAGCGGCGGCGCCATGAGCAATTGCGCGGTGGGGGCGTTGGGCATCATGCCCTATATCAGCGCCTCAATTATTCTTCAATTGATGACCGCCGTTGTCCCTTCGCTGGAGCGTCTGGCGCGCGAGGGCGATGTGGGGCGCCAGAAGATAACGCAATACACCCGTTATCTGACGGTTTTGATTTGCCTTATCCAGGGTTATTTCATGGCCGTTGCCCTGCAAAATCCCGCCGCTATCTTCGGCCGCGATGTCGGCTCCATCGTCAATATTGATTCGGTTTTCGGCTTTCGTCTTCTGACCGTGCTGACCATGACCACCGGCACCGTTGTGCTCATGTGGCTGGGCGAACAGATCACGCAGAACGGGGTCGGCAACGGCATATCACTGATTATCACGATTAACATCATCAGCCGGCTGCCCGGAGCGGTGCAGGCGGCCTTCCGCATGTTCAGACCGGTCGGGGGCGGCGAAGCGCAGTTCACCGTGTTTCACCTGATCGGGCTCCTGATCATGATGTTTCTGGTCGTGGCCGGCACCATTGCGGTAACGCAGGCGCAGAGAAAAATTCCGATTCAATACGCCAAGCGCGTGGTGGGCCGCAAGGTCTACGGCGGCCAGAGCACTTATATGCCGCTGCGGGTGAATTACTCCGGCGTCATGCCCATTATTTTTGCCTCAGCCATTCTCATGTTCCCGCAGAAAATATTTGAAATGATCCCGGGTGAATTTTTCAAACACCTCGCCGTAGCCTTTCAAATGGAAAAAACCCTGTATCTGGTTCTCTACGGCCTGATGATCCTCTTTTTCTCATATTTCTGGGTGGCGACCGTTTTCAATCCGGTGCAGATCGCCGATGATTTAAAAAAGGCCGGCGGATATGTTCCCGGCATCCGGCCCGGCACGCCCACTGCGGAATTTCTGGACCGCACCATGACGAGAATCACGCTGGCCGGCGCTGTTTTCCTGACCATTATCGCGGTTATTCCGACCATCATGGCGCGCCAGTTCAGCATTCCCTGGATTGTGGCGTCTTTCTTCGGCGGCACGAGCCTCTTGATTGTGGTGGGGGTCATGCTGGACACCATGCGCCAGGTTGAATCGCACCTGATCATGAGACATTATGACGGTTTTTTGAAAAAGGGCAGATTGCGCGGGAGACGTTGATGGGAATCCAGGCGGTCATTCTTCTGGGGGCGCCGGGGGCCGGGAAGGGCACCATCGCCGATGATGTCGTCCGGCAAGCCGATTACATTCATTTTTCCACCGGCGATATGCTGCGCGAGGCGATCAAGCAGGGCACTCCGGTCGGGAAGCAGGCCGAACAGTATATGACCAAGGGCAATCTGGTGCCGGACAAACTGATTATTGAAATTGTCATGCAAAGAATTGACCGGGGAGCAGACGGGGCAAAATACATGTTTGACGGTTTCCCGCGCACTCTGGAGCAGGCGCGCCTGCTTGATGCGGAGTTTGTAAAACGCAAGGCGGTCCTTAGCAGGGTGATTTTGCTGGATGTGCCGAAGGATGTGGTTTTACAGCGTTTGACCGGCCGGCGCGTGTGCCGTAATTGCGGGGCGAGTTTTCATATTCATAATATTCCCCCCCAAAAAAGCGGAATATGCGATCGTTGCGGCGGACCATTGGAACAGCGGCCGGATGACATGGAGGCGACCATTCTTAACCGCCTGGAAGTGTTTCATCAGCAGACGGCGGCGCTGATTGCCTATTATAAAAGCCGCGGTATTCTGGCGCGGGTTGATTCATCGCGGCCGCGCGAGCAGACGGCGGCCGAGGTCGCGGGTCTCTTGAAATAAAACAGCGGAAGAATCAACCGGCGGACTGATGGAAATATGGGACTTGTTAAGAACTCTTCTGAGTTGGAGCGGATGCGCATGGCGGGAAAAATTACCGCCCGGGTATGCGAGCAGGTCGCCAATTACATTGGGCCGGGCATGACCACGGCGGAAATTGACCGGTTCGCCGCCGGATTGATGAAGGAACATGGGGTTAAAAGCGCTTTTTTGGGTTATCGCGGCTATCCGGGGTCAATTTGCGTTTCGGTCAACGAGGAGGTTGTGCATGGCGTGCCGGGACAGCGGCGCGTGCAAATGGGCGATATTGTCAGCATTGACGTCGGGGTGGTGTTTGATTCGTTCTATGGCGATATGGCAAAAACAATTATGATCGGTGTTTCGGACCCTGAAATTATCAGCCTGGTTAATACCGCCGAAAAGGCGCTTTATGCCGGCATAGAAAAGGCGGTGGCCGGCAACCGGATGTCGGATATTTCCCATGCCATAGAAACATGCGTTGTCCAGGCGGGGTTTTCCGTGGTGCGGCAGTTTGTGGGCCATGGCATCGGGCGGAGCATGCACGAGGAACTGCAAATCCCCAATTTCGGTCCGCCGGGCAAGGGCGTCCTCCTTAAGAATGCGATGACCCTGGCCATAGAACCGATGGTCAACATGGGGACGCCGGAAGTGGAGATTTTGAGTGACGGTTGGACCGCGGTGACATGCGATCAGAAATTTTCGGCGCATTTTGAGCATACCGTGGCGGTAGGGCAGAAGCAGGCGGAGATTTTGACCGCGCTTTAAAAAGTTATCTTTTCGTTGACACCTTTTAAAAAAAACATTATATTTCTCACTTTTAATTATTGAGCCATAATATTTTTATTTGCGCCTATGAAAGTCAGAAGCTCGGTCAAAAGAATTTGCGAAAGATGCAAGATTATCAGGCGCCGCGGGATTGTGCACGTGGTTTGCACCAATCCGCGGCATAGACAACGCCAGGGTTAGCTAGGAGCTGATTATGCCAAAATTGATGGGCATTGACATTCCGGGAAAAAAACGAATTGAGTATGCACTGCCGTATATTTACGGCATTGGATTGACGCGGGCGCAAGCCATCGTTAAGAAGGCCGGCATTAATCCGGACAAACGGGCTGATCAACTGACCGGCGAGGAGATAACGAAAATCACCAACATCTTGCAGGATGGCTATGTGCTGGAGGGGGACCTGCGGCGTGAAGTCTCGCAGAATATCAAGCGCCTCATGAGCATCGGCTGTTACCGCGGACTGCGCCATCGCAAGGGGCTCCCGGTCCGGGGACAGCGCACCCATACCAACGCCAGAACGCGCAAGGGACCCAGAAAGACCGTGGGCGTCATACGCGGGGACGCCAGGTCCGTAGCGAAATCAGAGGGACCGGTGCGCGGCAGGCCAATGGGCGCGGTGAAAACGGAGCCGGCCGCTCGCCCTGCTCCTGCGGCCGCGGGCGCCGCGAAACCGGCCGCCAAAGCATAATACTGATAAATATAAAAAATGACTGACAAGAACGACAATAAAAAGGAAGCTGATAATACCGCTCCGCGGAGCAAAGCCTCTTCTGCGCAAGAGGTGATTCAGCCGGAGCAGAAGGAAAAAGCTCAGCCGCAGAAAGCGAAGAAAGCCGAGCAGGCTCCGCGCGCTGATAAGGGAGAAAAAAAGTCCGAAGCCGCCGCCGCGGGGGTTCCTGCTCCCGAAGCCAAGCCGGCGCGGGCCAAGGTCGTCCGGAATATTCCGGCGGGAATCGTCCACATCAATGCAAGTTTTAACAATACGCATGTTACCATAACGGATTTAAAGGGGGGGGTGCTGGCCTGGAGCAGTGCCGGCCGCATGGGCTTCAAGGGGGCGCGGAAAAGCACGGCTTATGCGGCAACGGTCGTGGCCCAGGATGCGGCCAGACTTGTCGCGCCATATCGGATGCAGGAGGTGGAGGTGCGCGTTCAGGGGCCGGGGTCCGGGCGTGAATCGGCAATCCGGGCCCTTCAGGCGGCCGGATTTTCCATCACGGTTATTAAGGATGTCACCCCTATGCCGCATAACGGCTGCCGGCCGAGGAAGAGACGGCGCGTCTAAAAGATGAAAGTATTCTGGATGTTCTCGCAAACTATCAACTTGAAAGGATAACAGGACGTGGGAAGATACGTAGGGCCAGCTTGTCGCAGGTGCCGTCGGGAAAGAATGAAGCTTTTCCTGAAGGGCGAGCGATGCAATATGGCAAAATGTCCAATTGAGACCGGCCGCAAGGTGCCGGGAATGCACGGCGATAAACGGGCCAAAAAACAGTCGGATTTCGGGCGCCAGTTCCGTGAAAAGCAGCGTCTGCGCCGTTTTTACGGGATGCAGGATAATCAATTCAGGAATTTTTTCCAAAAAGCCGCCCGGCGCCATGGCATAACGGGCGAGACATTATTGCAAATGCTTGAGATGCGCCTGGATAACCTTGTTTACCGCATTGGTTTTGCCCGCTCCAGACGGGCCGCGCGTCAGTTTGTGCTTCATCAACATGTGCGGGTCAATAAAAAAAGGGCGGATGTGCCCTCAATGATTTTGAAACCGGGCGATCATATTGACGTAAAGGAAAAAAAGACCAGCCGTGATCTGGCCAAAAAATCGCTGGATTCCATTGAAGGGAAGGCGGTTTCGCCGTGGCTGCTGGTGGATCGGAATAATTTCCATGCCGAAATCATGCACCTTCCCGCGCGGGAGGAAATTGCTCCTCTCGTGGACGAACAATTAGTGGTTGAATTGTGTTCAAAGCGGTGACAGGGAGGAAACATTCAGCAGTCCCCGGCCGGCCGGTTCAGATTTGCTGATGAAGGCGGAAAAAAGACGGTCAATTTAATTACGGGAAGTTTAATTCCAAGGTGGAAGGATCAGCATAATGACAGCAATAAAAATTGGAAGACTTGAGATGCCGAAAGTGGTTGTCAAGGATGAGCAAACGGCAACCAGCACCTACGCAAAATTCACGGCAGAGCCTTTTGAATCCGGCTTTGGATATACCGTCGGAAATTCCCTGCGCCGTGTTCTGCTTTCCTCGCTGGAAGGCGCGGCGATTTCCGCCGTTAAAATCGCGGGGGTGTTCCATGAATTTTCCGCCATGCCCGGCGTTGGCGAGGATGTCACCGATATTATCTTGAATCTCAAAAAGGTTCTCTTCCGGATGTATACGCGTGATCCGCGCCGCGTCTCAATTAAAATGCGCGGTCCGGGCGAGGTTACGGCCGCCAACATTGAAACCGATCAGTCGCTGGAGGTGTTAAATCCGGCGCATTACATCGCCACCCTGGCGGAAGACGGAAAATTTGAGGCGGAACTGGAGGTTTCCCTCGGACGGGGGTTTAAGGCCGCGGAATGGAAATCGGAGAATGAGCAGGAAATCGGCATCATTCCCATGGATTGCATTTTTTCGCCGGTGCAGAAGGTGAATTTTGTGATTGAAAACACGCGGGTGGGGCGGCGCACGGATTACGAAAAATTGATCATGGAAATCTGGACGGATGACCGCATCACGCCGGATGACGCCTTGGTCCAGGCCGCAAGCATATCACGGCATCATCTTGATGTCTTTGTCAATTATGACGAGGATTTGTTTGAGTTTGAGCAAAAGGAGAGGATCGTTGACCGGGATCACGACGAATTGCGCAAAAAATTAAACATGAGCGTCAATGAAATAGAATTGAGCGTCCGCGCCGCGAATTGCCTGAACAACGCGAATATTCTTACGGTCGGCGAGCTGGCCCAGAAATCGGAGGCGGATATGCTCAAGCACAGGAATTTCGGGAAAAAATCATTGCAGGAAATCATTGATAAATTGCGCGAGTTGGGGTTAAGTTTGAATATGAAGTTTGATCCCGAGCTCCTGGCGCCCATTCCGCCCGCAGAGCGCAAATAAGAAAAATATCATCATGCTTCTAACATCGGGGTGTTAATGAGACACAGAAGACAGTCAAGTCGCTTGGGCCGAAGTCCTTCTCACCAAAAAGCTTTATTGGCCAGTCTGGTTTGCGCGCTGATCAGGGAGCGCAGAATTGTTACTACCCTTCAAAAAGCGCGCCTGGCGCGGAGCCTGGCTGAAAAAACCGTTACTTTGGCCAAGGGCAACACCTTGGCCGAAAGACGCCAGGCGGTCCGAGTGCTCAATAATAAGCCGGCCGTTAAAATTTTGTTTACCGAACTTGCCCCGCATTACAAGGATCGTTCGGGCGGTTATTGCCGGATACTGAAGGCGGGTACACGGCGGGGCGATTCAGCCCGCATGGCCATTCTTGAATGGGTTGGTTTAAACCAGGTGGACCGGAAGAAAAAGAAACCGGCGGAAGAGGAGAAGAAGGAAGCGCAATCCTGATTTTCCGCCGTTGAATAGTTGTGATTCTGTCAGGGCCTGATTTATAACAATATCGTTCCATGCCAAAATTCAAATACACGGCCGCTGATTCCGCGGGCAATGAAAAGAGCGGCATGATTGAGGCCGTCAATCGTCCTGCCGCTCTTCTCCGGCTCAAGGAAATGGGATTTGCCTCGGCCACCATCGCGGAATTTTCCTCGCCCGCCGCGGCCAAGCCGTCGGTCGCGCCTTCCGTAGCCAAGCCCGCGCGGTCGTCCACCGCCGTTTCTTTCTCCCTGCCCCGGCTGTTTTCAAGTGGCATGAGCCGGAAACAGTTGATGGTGTTCACGCGTCAATTGGCGACCATGATTGACGCCGGCGTGCCTTTGCTGCGGGCGCTGCAGATTATTCAAAAGCAGGAAAAAAGAGCGGCAATTAAACGGATGACCGCCGAATTGTGCGAAGCGGTGGAGAGTGGAAGCACCTTTGCCGAGGCGCTTGCCCAGCATGCGCGAATATTTGACAGGTTATATATAAACATGGTCAAGGCCGGGGAAATAGGCGGCGTTTTACAGCTTACCCTGACGCGGCTGGCGGAATTTATTGAAAAGGCTGAAAAAATTAAAACCAAAATCAAGGGCGCCATGATATATCCGGTCGTGGTTTTGACCATGGCCCTCGGCATCCTGAGCTTTCTGCTGATAAAAATCGTTCCAAAATTTACCGAAATATTCAAGGATCTCCTTGGGGGCGCGCCATTGCCGGCGTTGACTCAATTTGTGGTCACGGCCAGCAATGTCCTGATCCATCGGGCGCCGGTCGTCGTCGTTGTTATTATTGCATTTATCATTGTCATCAATCTTATCGGCCGGACAAAGATCGGCCGATACTGGTTTGATGTTGCCAAGTTGAAAATGCCTGTCATCGGCCCCTTGGTGCTGCGGGTCGGTATTTCGCGTTTTACCAGAACCCTGGGAACATTGTTAAACTCGGGCGTGCAGATTCTGCAGGCATTGAATATCGTCCGCGACACGGCCGGCAACGAATTTATTGCCCGGGCCGTGCAGTCTGTTCATGACAGCATCAAGGAAGGCGAGTCGGTCGCCACTCCGTTGGAACAATCAGGCGTGTTCCCGACCATGGTGGTGAGCATGATTGCCGTCGGCGAGGAAACCGGACGATTGCCGGACATGCTCATTAAAATAGCCGATACTTATGAAACGGAAGTTGACGCGGCGGTGGAAGGCTTGACTTCTGTCATTGAGCCGATTCTTATCATTTTCCTGGCGCTCATCGTCGGAACAATCGTCATTGCCATGTTTATGCCGATGATCGGCATTATCACAAACATGTCAAAAGGTTGATGAACAGTTCGTCGCGCAGATTGACGGCGCCATTCTTTCTCAGGCCTGATGTGGTAAAAATCAGCCGGCAGCTCCTCGGCAAATGCCTTTTCACCAGGATAAACCGCGCCACAGTCACGGGCGGCATCGTTGTTGAAACCGAGGCCTATGCCGGTCCCCATGACCGCGCTTCACACGCCTATAATAACAGATTTTCCAGGCGCACGGAAGTAATGTACCGCCGGGGGCCTGTGGCGTATGTTTATTTATGCTATGGACTTCACTGGCTGTTTAATGTCATCACCAATGTTGAAGGAATCCCGCACGCGGTTTTGATCCGGGCCATTCAACCGGTAAAAGGCATTAAATTGATGCTTAAACGGCGCGGGAAAAAGGAGGTTGATTCTCGTCTGACCGCGGGACCCGCCGTCCTTTCCCAGGCATTGGGTATTTGCGGCCGGCATTCCGGACTAAGCCTTCTCGGGCATGAAATCTGGCTTGAAGATGGCATAGATGTCCCCCCGGCCATGATCGGCTCCTCAGCGCGGGTGGGAGTGGATTATGCCGGCAAGGACGCGCGTTTGCCCTGGCGATTTTATATCCGGGACAACGCCTGGGTCAGCCGGCCCCCACCGAAAAAATGAAACTCCGCGCCCCGATTCTGTATCGGAACGCGGATCTCGGTGGAATTCTCCGAAGCCTTGGCGAAGGAGAATAATCGCCGCAACTCATGATTGGCCGGCCGCGGTTCTTTTCTTTGTCCTCCAGTCCCACAAGGCGATGGAAACCGCGGTGGCGGCATTCAACGAATCAAGCCCGTTCTCAAGCGGTATTGAGACGGCAACATATTTTTTTTTGACATCGGCCGGAAGCCCGGTCCCCTCCGTTCCGGCCAGCAGGCCAAAGACCGGCGGCCAGACCATGTCGGTCAAATGGTGGCCGCGCATGTCCAGCGCATAAAAAGGAATTTTCAAGGGTAACGATGCGAGCTCCGCCAGGGACGGTCCGTATTCCATCCTGATCCGCAAAATAGAACAGGCCGAAGCGCGCACGGCCCGCGGCAAAAAAGGACAAGCGGCTCCGTCCAGTAAAACAACGCGGCTGACCCCCAGTCCAACCGCAGAACGGATCACGGCACCGATGTTCTCCGGGTCTCCAAAAGGAATGAAAAGTGAACACCCCGGGGGCCATGGCGCCTCCGCGTTAAAATGCGCTGTTTCCGGGAGGCGCAGTTCAAGCAAAGGGCCGTTTGTTCCGGACAGGTTTAGTTCGTTAAACAGCCCTTTTGTGAGCGTGATTTGTTTCAGGCTGGAAAGGGCCGGGGAGGGGAGCGGCATGTCAGGCGTGCGAATCAGGCCGAGCACGCTCTTCTTGTTTTCGCGTAAAATTTCTTTAACTGCTTTTTCCCCGCCCGCCAGAAAAACGCCGTTTTCCCTTATGCCTTTTGAAGTCTGCAGGCTGAGCAGTTTTTTGAAAGCCGCGTTGGCACGGCTGGTGATGATGACCTGTCCCTTGTGTTGGAAATTCATGTAATCCGTTGTTTATTATCATCGGCTCCGGGAGGCCGAGGTCTGTTTTATGGCCTCCAATTCCTGAAGCCGCATGCATTTATGAACATCAGCGGGGGCGATGGCCTGCCGCAAACGGAGCAGAAAGTTTTTTTGCCGGCACATCAGGCATAAACGCGCAAGCACGTGCAGGTGAAGACGATCGCTCTGAGAGCAGATCATAAAAAATATATCGGTTTCATTCCCGTCGGGGGCTCCGAAAGGTATTGGTTGGACTGTCCTTCCAAAGGCAATAAAAGAATCTTCAAACATATAGGGGTCATGATGGCGCGGATGCAGGAGAGCGAAGCCGTCGGCCATGGCCGTTGAGCAGAGGTGTTCCCGTTGCTCCAGGCTCTGCAAAAGTCCTTTTGGGTCCAGAACAAGGGCGCTCTTTTCAGCCAGCGCCACCATGTCGCGCAAGAGCGATGGCTTGGTGCGGGAAGTCAGGTCGGTTTTAATGGCGGATAATTTTGTCAAATCGGAAACAATGGTCCGGGAATCGGCGGCATTGCCCGTTTTGGCTGAGGTCGTTTTATGATAGTCGGCCAGTTTTTTATCGTTAAAGCCGAGAATGCGGCGCGAGGCCCATACATCCATGTCTATTTTGCGGAAAACAATCCGCGGTCCCTTTTGCTCAAACGGGATTTCTTTCTCCCGGACAAGCTGGGCCACATCTGCCGGCGACAGATGCATATATTCGGCGGCCTCGTTAAGAGAAAAAGTGCGATGCGGCACTTGTTACCTCGCGGATAGAAGTCCAACCCCGGATTTAAACATGGAAAACCCGGGGTTGGTTTTTTATATTTATCACGCCTCAGCCGTGATTTATTCGCCTTCGCCAGCCTGCCCGAGCTCGGCCATGGAATACCCCGTGGCTCTTGACCTTCGTAGCCCCTTGGGCGAAGTAGGTTGCCACGGGGATGAACCGCCGTCGCTCCGAAGGAGCTATGGCGAGTCAAGATGGCGGGGCGAAATTCCGCAAAGACTCGACCTGCGTAGCTTCATTTGTTTCCGTTGGTAGATACCGGCGGCGGTGGAGCGAATTTGCGCGGCATTGATGGAATTTCCGGGGCAATGGCCTGGGACTTCTTTTTCAGCTTGGTCAGCTCTTCGTCTTCGGCTAACAAAGCGTCAATTTTTTTCTGAAGTTCGCGCATTTTCGCCTGCAATTCCTTTATTTCCGGGTTTTCCGTATAAAGCTGATTCATGCGCGCCATGACTTTCCGGTTCATCTCTTCATATTCAGACCGGGCCTGCATGCTTTGTCTGACCACGGCCGGATCAATGGCCGAAGGTTGAAAAATATTTTTGGCCGGCGGGAGGGCGTTTTCGTTCGTAGCCGCTGACGGCGCGGCGGACAGCTTGGTATCGGATGGAGCCGCAGCGGGTTTATCCTGCCCCGAGCATCCGGAAATCATGCAGCAACAAATCAATGCCGTGAGCGAACATGTCTTAAGATATATTGTCATTCTTATAACCTCCGTTATTGTGCGGGTTAATGTGTGTTTTTTACAGGGAGAAATTACGTGCAGTTGAAACAAATTGCAAGCAAAAAAGGGCCTGCCCTTCGTAGCGCAAGGTCTCTGACCGCCGCGCGAAGAAGGGTAGCGGGGGCTGGATTTGAACCAGCGACCTTCAGGTTATGAGCCTGACGAGCTACCAGGCTGCTCCACCCCGCAGTGAAAATCCTCCGCCGGCGTCCGTTGGTGACGGATGCCTGTGGCGGGACACAAATTTGAAATATAGACAGGAGTGACAGAAATGTCAAATAATATTTGACAACACGACGGAAATAAACATAATGAACATCCAATATGAATTTGAATCAAATCATTTCTCCCGAACGCTGGCGGCTGGTTGTGGCGGTATCGGGCGTAATGGCCGTTGTCATAATAATTGCGGTGCTTGTTTTCCAAATCATGGAATTTAGGTATTACCGCCAGCCGCCGTCAGTCTGGCCTGCCGCGTCCCATTCCAAATAGTCGCTGGACCCAAGCCGGAGAGGAGGGGGCGCCTGCTGTGTTATGTATCACCCCACAGGGCGGGATGCTTCACACTCCGCAGAATGATCCGAATCCGCCGTCAATCGCCAGACTGCTCCCTGTCACGAACGCCGCCGACGCTGAACAAAAATACACAATGCCGCCCAGCAATTCTTCGGGCCGTCCGTATCTTTTCATGGGCGTGCCGCCGATAATGTCGGAACCGCGCGAGGCAGTCAGGACGCCCGGGGTTTTGTTTATCAAGTCGGCGTTTTGCAGGGTGGGGAAGAACCCCGGCCGGATTTCATTGACGCGTATTTTCGCGGAGTGGTTCATGGCCATGTCGGCCGCGAGCCACTTCGTAAAATTACTTATGCCGGCTTTGGCGGCGGAATAGGCCGGGACCCGGCTCAAGGGCGTGTCGGCGCTCATGGACGATGTGTTGATGATGACGCCTGCGCCCTGCTTTATCATGGCTTTTGCGAAAACCATGCAGGGGATCACGGTCCCCATGATATTGAGGTCAAAGGTGAAGCGGATGCCGTCAATTGAAAGCTCCGTGAAATGGATGCCGTCTTCCTTTCTGGTCGTCGCCTTTGGATGATTGCCACCGGCGCCGTTGATCAAAATGTCAATGCGTTTATATTTGGCCAGGATGAGATCGCAGGCTTTTTGCACGCTTTCCTGCTTCAGGACGTCCGCTTCCACCCCGATGGCTTCCCCGCCGTTTTTGGCAATGTCATCCGCGGTCGCCTGGGCCTCGTTCAGGCGCAGATCCAGCGCGGCTACTTTTACGCCCAGTTCGGCTAGGCCGCGGGCGACCGCGCCGAAAAGCACGCCGCCGCCTCCGGTTATAGCCGCCACCTTTCCATCCAACGCAAACATTTCATTCAGCTTGTCCGCCGGCGGGCGGGATTTACGGTCAACACTCGCCTCGGCGGAGCCTTTGGCGAAGCCTGGGTCCTTTTTCATGGCAATGTTCCCTTCATGTTGTTTTGTCCGCCGATCGGCGGACGGTTGTGTTTCAAGCGCTTGCGGTATTCAGCGGCGCCGTAAAAATGCTTCGCTGAAAAACCGTGCAAGAGGCGGTAAGAAAGAAAATAGGCCAGCCGGCTGTGGCCATTGAAGAAATGGTCCACGAGCAGGTGGATAATCATGCCGATCCCGGCCCCGATCGCCACCGGTTTCCAGTCAATGATCCATAAGAGCGCCAGATAGATGATTACGAATTCCCAGGAATGCAGAAAAACAAAAATGTTTTCAAAGGCTTCGTATTCAAAAGCCCTGAAAAAATGCCTGATCCTGAACCGCCAGCCGTAATTGGCCGCGTAATCAATCAAATGGTCAATATCCAGGAAAACACCGGTGAGAAAACAGGCCGCCGCCGCCGTGAATGAACGGAAGACCAGCCAGACCAGAACCGAAGCACAGCTTGAAATGGCGATATGATAAATTGGCTTCATTTTTCAACAGGAAGTCAGTTGCGCCAAGTCTGCGCGGAGAATAACCCGGCCCGCCGCCGCGGCTGGTTTTGTTGAAACCGCGCAGGGTGGTCGGGGCGGAGGGATTTTCCACCGATCGGCGGACCTGCCTGCGGCGGGGAACCCTTTCAACTAACCACCCTATGCTAAAAATATCGGGGCGGAGGGATTTGAACCCTCGACCTTTTGGTCCCGAACCAAACGCGCTACCAAGCTGCGCTACACCCCGTTCAAAAACATTTCATAAAATACAGGATTCGGTCTAAGTGTCAACCACTTATCCGTCTTTGTAAATTTTTGCCGGCCAGCTCATGGTCCGGTTTTAAGTTCGTAGCGGCGCGATTTTGGGTTCCAGGACAATTCGCCGCGATGGGTTTCCAGCCAGGCCGCCATTTCGTCGGCTGATCCGATAACGCCGGTATAGTTCGGCAACAAATCCCGGACTTTATTCCGCGCCCATTCCTGGTCAGATTTCAACAGGGCCAGCGCCAGGTCAGGCCCCTCAGCCATGCCCAATTCCAGCATGGATTTTAGAATTGTCAGACGGTCATAATCACTTTTATTGTTCGCCGCGGCTTCGCGCAGCGGTTCCCGCGGATCAAGGTCCGGAATATGCGCCATACGTTCCAGGGCGCTTTCGGAGATGTTTCCCTGCCGCAACTGCTCAAGCAGGGACTCAACGGTCCTTTCTTCATCCACGGCCAGGGCCGCGTCAATCAAATCGCGTTCGTCTTTGTAATTGACAAAGATCGCATTGTGAATTGAGCCTTCGGCCAATTTGTTGAAAATCATTTCATCCGCCTCCGGAAAGCGGTATTTCGCGATCAAGGCGCCGAACATGCCGTGTTTATCAAAATACTGCAGAATCACGGCCTTGTCCTGCTCGGTCAGCATTTTACCGAGCGCCTCGGCCAGAAACATCTGTTTGTTGAACTTTTCCTGATCCATTCCATCCTCGCTGGATTCATCTTCCCGCATGCATTCCTCCAGCATTTTCAGCAATTCAGGGACAGCTTCGGACCCAAGCTCCGCCATCTGGTCCGCATAGAGGCTCGGAAACGATGCCATTTTACGATTCCTTGCATTTTCCAGGAACGCGTTGAATATTTTGGACACTTTTTCTTTGATATCGGTTATGCCGGCCAAATCCACCGGGATTCGTTTTTCAATTATGATGGCCCCCGTCATACTGGCTGAAGACTCGTTTGTTCCTGAAAATATTTCGGCCGGCTGGTTCGTTCCTGCGCATGTTTCGGTTGGACCGGACGGCTGCGTGCCATCAAGGGCAAGGGCGCCCGGCATGGCTTTTTCCGCGGAGGGGGGAAGGCGTTTAAGGCAGAGCGAAATGGTCAGCGCATTTATGGCGAGCGCTGTAAGAATTATGACGGCAATTTTTAAACCGGCCTTTTTACGCGGGGGCTGGAGCAGCTTGCGCAGTGTTTCTTTCGCGTACAATTTTATTTTCCCCCGATGATTTCAAAATGTCTGGTGTTTGGGTTCCAATTCAGCTTGCCGCGGTTATTTTCCAGCCAGGCCGCGATCTCATCCGGGGGCCCGATGACCCCAATATAATTGGATATTTGCCGGCAGACGCTTTCGCGCAAATAGTTATCCGTTTCTTCGGTGACCGGGGTGCCTGTCTTCAGTATTTTCAGCGCCAAGTCAATGCTTTCCGGCATGCCTTTTTCCAGCATGGGCGTCAGCAGTTTTTCACGGTCCCAGTTCCCTTGAACCTTTTCGGCTGCTTCGCGGAATGTATCGGCCATGTCCAATCCCGGGACCGAGACGAGCCGCTCGGCCGCGTTGCCGATGATATGCCCTTCCTTCATTTTTGCCATGAGAATTTCAACCGCGCGGGCGCTGTCATATTTTAGGGCCGCATCCACAATAGCGTTGGCGTCTCCGGTCCGGCCGCTCTCCCATTTCATGAGTTTGGCCATGACCGAATCTTTGGCTTCCGGGAAGCCGTATTTTTTAATCAAATCGGCAAACAGGTTTTGTTCGTTAAAATATTTTACAATCACGTCGCGGTGTTTTTCGGTCAGCAGTCCTTCCAGCGCGTCTTCAATGGCCCTTCGGACCGCCCATTGATCGTGCTTGTCTTTATATTCCTGCAGCATGGCCAGAAGCGGCTCAATGGCGTCTTCGCCAAGACTGATAATCTGTTTTGCCAGATCATTGGGGCTCTGATAACTGGAGGCGTCCTTGAACCGCTCCAGTATTTTTTCGATTATTGACCGGACCGTGCCCTCACCCGAGAGGTCCACGGGCGTGTAATCCGTTTCTTTTTCCTCGCCGACCACGATGTTTGTTTGAACGGAAAATCTGGCGAGGAGCAAGGCGGTCAATTCTTCCCATTTTCCCTGCCGGGCGAGTTCGGACATTTTTTCATCCGCAGGTTCCGGTGTCTGCTTCTGGCCGGAAATTTCCGTTGCTTTCCGGTTGTTGGCGGGCGGGAGCGGTTTGGCGGCGGGGGCATTGCCGGCGGCGGCCTTTTTATCCAATCCCAAGCCGTGTTTTTCGGATAAGCGGTTGATATAGATGACGGTGATCAGTCCCGCGCAGGCGACGGCGAGCCATATCCAGCTGAAAATCCATAATTTTTTGGTCATAGATCAGTTTTATCTATTCTTCCCGCAGAAAAAGGTCGCTGGCCTTGAAGCGCGGATGATGATAACGCTTTTTCCCGACGGTGGCGGAGCCGTATTCTATGGCCTGGGCCGGGCACCATTGCAGACACGCCATGCATTGTTCGCAGTGGTGCATCCAGACCGGCTTGCCCTCCGCGATCCGGATGTTTTCCACGGGGCAGACTTTGGCGCAGATCGCGCAATGTTTGCACTTTTCGCCGGCAATGAATTTGCCGTCTGCTTCGGCCATGCGGGTAATGCCCTTGTTATGGATGAACTCCGCCAGCCAGCGCAGGGGAAGGAGGCGGGTGTCTTCATAAATTCCGGTCCGGCCTTCGGCAATGAAAGCGGCAATTTCAGTGATGCGCGTTTGAGCCTTTGCGAATATTTTGGCTTGTTTTTCAGCCGGCGGCGGCCCGTAAAGCACGGGATAATTGCCCGGCATGACCATTGACCAGCCGGCCGCCAGCGTCGCGCCCCGCTTGGCCAGCAGTTGGCGGGCTTCATGATGGACCGCCCCGGCCAGGCCGCCCATGGTGGCCACCGTATAAATGTATTTTGCCGAGGCCACCGGCGCGTGTTTGATAAAACGCCGGATAATCATCGGCGGCCCGAAGGCATAAACGGGGAAAACCACGATCATTTTTTCAGCGGAGGGAATATGGCCGTTGATGACGCGGGCGATGGAAACCAATTCCGCGTCGCCCAGCGCCGCGGCCAGGTCCATCGCGGCCGCGAGTGAATTGCCGGTGCCGGAAAACCAGTAGACGATATTTTTCATTTTTCTGCCCTCAGGTTGGCGGCGAATCGTTGGAAATCAATCCATGGTGCTGGGCGAATGTTTTGTACCCCTGCGGCGTCATGAAGCGGCCGAGCAATTTACCGTTGGATTTTGTCATGTCCACCAGGATAAGACTGTCCACCACGTTTGAAAACCGGCGGTCAACATTAAAGCTCAAAATCCGTGCATTCAGCCGGAGGTAATGTTTGAGCAGGATCGGAATGCCTTTGCCGTCCTTTTCAATCTCGGAGATGAGGAAGGAAACATCGTCAATATCATGGGCCAGCGCCGCCACCGCCTGCCTCTCCACTTTGTCGGTGCGGATGGAGCGATACGGCGCCCGGGCTTTGACGTAGCGCGCCAGTTCCGGATGGAGCTTGGTCTGCCGCAGAAATTGCACAATCATGTTTTTTGAAAAACTGTGATAATCCTGGCTGATGCTGACCGGCCCAAAAAGAATTTTATATTTCGGATGCAGGACGACGAAATGACCGATGCCGCGCCAAAGCAGGGCCAGACAGCTGTATTCCTTCTGGTATTCGGAGCGGACGAAGGAACGGCCGACTTCAATGGCGTTTTCCAGCCGGCTCAAAACCGGGCGTTTGAACTTGAAAAGGGTGGTGGTATACAGCCCCGGCACGCCCTGATTCCTGAGAATGACGTCCACCAGGCCAAGCCGGTAGGCGCCAACCAGTTCCGAATTTCCCCGGTTCCAGAGGAACAGATGCAGATAGTGGGGGTCAAACCGGTCAAGATCAACGGGCTGGCCGGTGCCTTCATGAACTTCGCGGAAAGTCAGCTCGCGCAGGCGACCGATTTCCCTGAGCACGGACGGTATCTGCTGGGCGCGCGCAATGTAAACGGCCAGTTCGCCGTTACAGGTCAGACATTGCTCCGGCGCAAGATTCTCAATTTCGCGGCGGAGCAGGGCGGGGTCAGGCGCGGAGGCCACCGGTTTGGGACGGCGGCGCGGCAGGCGGCTGAACATAACGGAGGAAAGTTTTTGTTTGAGCGGTCGCGAGCGGTTCTGGAGGAAAAAGGTGCTGTTGCGCAGATATTCGGTGATGGCCTCGTTGTCCTCCAGATTCTTAATTTTTTTCCAGGGGATAGCCTTGCCGATATACACGTTGATGGCTTGGGAGCTTTTGTTGATCAGTTCGTGGGGGAGCAGCACGGTGCGCAAACGCGGATGAAATAAACCGGCGATTTGAAAGAAAAGAGAGTTGGACCCCGGGAAAAAAACCGGCAGCACGTCCGCCTGCGCGTGCTTGATGATGGCGCCGACATGCGGGCTCCATTTTGGGTCGGTAATTTTTGCCTGGCCCCAGGCAAAATGGGCCACTTCGCCGGCGGGGAATGTCACCAATGCCCCGCCCGCCGCCACCCAGCGGATGGCCGCTTTGATTGACTTGGCGTTGGCGATTGAAGAACTGCGGTTGCCGAACGGGTCCACCGGAATTATCCATTCGCGCAGTGCGGCAAGGTTTTGCAGGAGATAATTTCCCAGAACTCTCACGTCCGGCCGGGCGCGGTAGATGATATCGCCCAGAACAACCCCCTCAAGTCCGCCGAAAGGATGGTTGGCCACCACCACCAGCGGGCCCTGCTTGGGGATTTTCTGAATGTCCTGTTCGGAGAGCGCATAATGCGCCTGCACGCAGTCCAGGCAATCTTGGAAGACGTTATCATGATTCTCCAGGCTTGCAAAAAACTCCATCCGTTCGTAAGCGTCATTGAGCGCCTTGATGGAAAGCGTTTTTTCAATCGGATGCTCAAGAATCGTCAGGAGCCATTTCTGGACCGGATGGTGGGCCGATTTTTTTAAGTCAATCAGTTTCATGCGTTAAAAATAGTTCTGATCAAGATTGTTGTAATTCTACGCAAAGATTGCCGCAATGGCAAATGTTATTTTTTAAGGCATGGCAATTTTTTCCTTTCTTGCGCATGAATAAGGTGTAGAGTATTACCGAGACGCAAAAAATCAGCCAATTAATCAGGAGTTATAGATGACGCATCCGCAGATCAGTTTCCAAGGCATGGGCATAGCACCCGATCTTCTCGCAGTGATTGGCGCGCTAAAATTCACCATTCCAACCCCGATTCAGCACAAGGCCATTCCCATTGCCATTGAAGGCAAGGACATCATTGGTATTGCCCAGACCGGCACCGGCAAAACGCTGGCCTTCGGCATTCCCATGGTTCAGCGTCTTGCCCTGGCACCTGGTCAGCGCGGATTGGTGCTGGTGCCGACCCGTGAGCTGGCGTTGCAGGTGAATGAAACCATTCTGAAAATCGCATCGGCCTACAAAATGAGGACCACGGTTGTCATCGGCGGAGCTTCCATGCACGAGCAGCTTCTCCGGCTTAAACAAAATCCGCATATAATCATCGCCACGCCCGGCCGTCTCAATGACCATATAGAACATCATCATTTGCGTCTGGATAATGTCGGCGTGCTGGTGCTGGACGAGGCTGACCGGATGCTGGATATGGGTTTTTTGCCGCAGATTGAGCGCATCCTGAGAACCCTTCCCCGCCAGCGGCAGACCATGCTTTTTTCGGCGACCATTCCGCAGAGCGTCGTAAAAATCGCCTCCCGGCACATGCAGATGCCGGTGCAAACCGAAATCGCGCCTTCCGGCACGGCCGCCGAATTGGTTTCGCAGGAGCTTTTTATTGTGCGGCGCGAGATGAAAGGGAATCTTCTGGACGAACTTCTCAGGCAATATTCCGGCTCGGTGCTCATGTTCGTGCGCACCAAGCGATCAGCATCACGGGTGGCGCGTTTGCTGCAGACCATGGAGCATTCCGTCGCGGAAATTCACGCCGACCGTTCTCTTGGACAGAGAAAAGATGCCTTGCGGGGCTTTAAATCCGGTCAATACCGCATTCTTGTTGCGACCGATATTGCCGCGCGGGGCATTGATGTCATGGGGATTGAACTCGTGATAAATTACGACTTGCCGGACGATCCTGAAAATTATGTTCACCGGATCGGCCGCACCGGCCGGGCCGGCAAGGAAGGCCATGCCATTTCATTGGCAACCCCCGATCAGGTCCAGGATGTGCGCCGGATTGAAAAGATTATCCGGACGAGCATTCCCTTGTCCACCCATCCCAAAATGCCGGCGGAAAAATTTTACGCCCCGCCCAAGGTCATGACCCGCTCGTTCCGGCCTTCACGCCGCCGCTGGCGCCGATAGGCCGGCCCTGCGTTAAAAGCGATTCCTTTGGCAAGAGGAGCCTTGATCGTTTATGGAACCATGGCAGCCCGTCTCCAAGTTAAAGTTGATGGTGTTTTCCATCGGCCTCGGCATTTTTTCTGTTGTTCTTCTTAAGTCCGAAACCGGCTGGGTGTTTCTGCTGGATGACGCCAATCTTTTGTTCCACGAAGCCGGCCATTTTTTCTTCAGTTTTTTTGGTCCGACCATGGAACTTTACGGCGGCACGTTGGGGCAGTTTGTTTTTCCAATCGTTGTCATCATAGGTTTCTGGCGGCAGAGGGCGGCGGTATCATTCGCGGCCGGCTGGATATGGTTTTTTGAGAATTTCTTTCATGTGGCGCGTTATATGGCGGATGCCCGCGTGCAAAACCTCCCGCTTGTTGGAGGAGGCGAACATGATTGGTTTAACATTTTCAGCCGATGGCATGTTTTGCCTTGCGACACAACCATTGCGGCGATCGTTCAGGTCTGCGGCTGGCTTGGCATTATGCTCGTTTGGGGCTGGCTTGTCGGGCAGGCATTAAAACAGGCGCGGCCCGGTTCCGATCTGAAGACTTTTGCCCCGCCGGCCGGCCCCCTTGATTCATCCGGCTGAGCCAGTTGGTAATTTCCCGCAATTTGCCGTCGGCGTCCGCCGCCTGCAGACGCGGGAATTGATTGTTTATCTGCAAGTATTCGCCCTGCCGGCTGAACATAATCCGGCCTTCCTTTGCTTCAACGGCGGAAATCATTTTGCCGGCCGCCTGGATGCGGATGATTGCGATTTTAAGGAGGCGTTCAAAAGGTTCCGGCAGGGGGCCGAACCGGTCCCGGAATTCAGCGCGCAGCGATTCAATTTCATCCGTGGTTGCGGCGGAGGCGATCTGGCGGTAGACGCTGATCCGGGTTTGCTCATCCTCAATATAGGCGGCCGGCAGAAAAGCGGGGGCGTTCCCGGTCGCCGGCGTCGCGCCGCCGCGACCTTCCTTCGCCCGCCGTAGCTGGTTTCGCGAAGGCGGACGCGCTACTCGCCTCGGCGGAGCCTCCGGCAAAGCCTGGGTGGCGGAGCGCGGGGCGGGGCTGTCCGCCGCCAGATTTATGAAATCAAGATTGACCTCCACATCAATTATTTCCGCGGCCGCGATCTGATTTTTTTCTGTCCGGCCGCCGGTTTTCAGTTGTTCAATGGCGCGGCGCAAAAGCTGGCAGTAAAGATCAAAACCGATCGCGGCAATATGCCCGCTCTGTTCCGTTCCCAGCAGATTGCCGGCGCCGCGTATTTCCAGGTCCATCATGGCCAGCTGGAAGCCCGAGCCCAATGCGCTGTGTTCCATGATGGCCTGGAGCCTCCGCCGGGAAACATCCAGCAGATAGCCATGAACCGGGGTGAGCAGATAGGCGTAAGCCTTGCGGTCGGCGCGGCCCACGCGGCCGCGCAGCTGGTAAAGATCGGCGATGCCGAACCGGTCGGCGCGGTCAATCAGGATCGTATTAACGTTGGGCAGGTCAACCCCGCTTTCCACGATGGTCGTGCAGAGGAGCACGTCAAACAGGCCTTGCGCAAAGGCGTGCATCTTTTCGGCCAGTTCGCGCGAAGACATGCGGCCGTGCGCCACCGCGAGGCGGGCCTCGGGAACAGTGGTTTTCAGCCGTCCGAGGATTTTGTCAATTGTCGCCACGCGGTTATGGAGATAGAAAACCTGGCCGCCGCGATTCAGTTCCCTTAAGATCGTCTCGCGCACCAGCCGGTCGTCATTTTTGGCGACAATCGTTTCAATCGGCAGGCGCATTTTCGGCGGAGTCTGGATCATGCTTATTTTTCTCGCGCCGGTCAGGCTCATGTAAAGGGTGCGCGGGATGGGGGTGGCGGTGAGGGTCAGCACATCGGCCAGCCTTTTAAGCTGTTTCAGGCGCTCTTTATGGGCCACGCCGAAACGCTGTTCTTCGTCAATAATTATCAGGCCGAGGTCTTTGAATCCCAGATCGGCCTGAATCAGGCGGTGGGTGCCGACCACAATATCCAGCGCGCCTTTTTGCAGTTCGCCGATGATGCGCGCTTGTTCGGCCGCGGAGCGGAACCGGCATAACAGTTCCACGCGGACCGGATAATCTTTCATCCGTTGTTGAAACATCTCGTAGTGCTGGAGAGCAAGGACTGTGGTCGGAACCAGGATGGCGACCTGCTTCCCGGCCATCACGGCCTTAAAAGCCGCCCGTATGGCGACTTCGGTCTTGCCATAGCCGGCGTCGCCGCAAATCAGGCGGTCCATCGGGACCGGGGCTTCCATGTCGGATTTCACTTCGGAAATCGCCCGTTCCTGATCTTCGGTTTCCTCGTAGGGAAAAGCCGCCTCAAAATCATGCTGCCAGGCGGTGTCGGCCGGGAAGGCAAATCCCGCAAACGTTTCCCGCAAGGCCTGGGTTTCAAGGAGCGCGGCGGCCGCGTCATATATTGCGTTCTGGGCGGATTGTTTTTCCCTTGGCCATTGACTGCCGCCAAGCCGGTGGATTTTTGCATGCCGTCCGCCAGCCGTGACATAGCGGCTCAGAAGATGGGCCTGTGAAACGGGCACGTATAATTTGGCCCGATCCGCGTATTCAATGGCAAAAACTTCCTGCAATTTGCCGTTGAATACTATCTCAAGCAGGCCGAGATATTTGCCGATGCCGTGGTTGACATGGACAACCAGGTCGCCCGGCTCAATGTTGATCCGGTCGGTGATCGTCTCCCCGGCCATTGAGCGCCGGACCGCCAGCCTCTGCGCCTTGATTTCGGAGTGCCGGCGCATGGCCTTGGCCTGAAGCATAAGGCCGGACTCGGATATGACCGCCAGATGCAGTTTCTCATGCAGAAAACCGTCCGAAACGGCGCCAAGATGGAGATGAAAAATATCCCGGCCCGCGGGAGCCGTGCTCCGAAAATGATCAAGCGCTCCCTGGGTGCCGAAGAAGAAATGAACTTTCATGCCCTGCCGCGCCTTTTGTTCCAGATAATCAAGCAAACGCCGGCGGTTTTCGTGTAAAAAATCGGGCGTTAAGAATGACCGGGGGGAGAGACTCATGTTCTGAATCGGCTGAAAACCTAGTTCAACCCAGGTTTCGCCGAGGCGAGCGGCGGGCAAAAACCAGGGCGGGCCTTCAACAACGGAAAAGCATTGGCAGTATTGCCGCGTCGCAATGGTTTCCATCAGTCCGGCCAAAGAAACGATCGTTTCGTGCCGGCCGGAATCGCGGCAGGATTTTTCATGCAGGTCGGCGTGATAGGCGATGCCGGTATATTGTCCCGTGCCTTTGTCAGAGACCGTGCGATATTTTTCCACCCAGAAAAAGATCGTTTCTCCTGGCAAGTATGCGGCCAATGATTGAAAGGATTGTCCTGACAATGTTTCCGATGCCGGCAGGAGGAGGATATCATGCGTTTTCTCAAAGGAACGCTGGTCAACCGGATCAAAGCGCCGGATGGATTCAATTTTTATGCCGTCAAATTCAAGGCGGAGAGGATAAGGCTCGGAAGGCGGCCAGATGTCGGTCACCCCGCCCCGCCGCGCGGCCTGACTCCGGTCTTGCGCCATGGGGACAAATTCGTATCCCGCCTGTTCAAGCCATGATGCCAGCCGGTCCGGATCATATTCCTGTCCAGCCGAGAGCAATAAAGAGCCTTGTTTAAGGGCCGCCGGAGAAACGCTCTTTTGCATCAGGGCTTGCACGCAGGTGTTGATTAAAAAGTATTCTTGTAGGGGCCGCGCTGGCGCGTGCCCTTCTTGCGTTTGAATGTCATGATTAGCCGGACAATATCCGGCATTTCCTACATGCGCCAGGGTGCGCAGGCGCTCGCCGGCCGTAATCGGCTGTCCGGGACGATTCTTCGCGCCGGCGATATCTTCCATGGGCGGGTAATCAAGAACAGTTTGTTCCGCCTCCGCCGCAAGAGAGTTCAAATTGCGCCGCATTTCGTCCATAAGCGCGGCGCTTTCGGTTATGAGGACGACCGGCCGCTTAAAGATGCGTTTCATTTCAATCGCCAGCAGGGCGGAGGCGGCAAAAGGAAGGGGTTTTAAGCGGCAGGACCTTTCTTTCGCGAATGCTTCCGCCATCGGCGGGATTAAAGAATCCAATCCGCTGAAATCCGGGTGAGTTTTTTTTATATTCCGGCGGTCTCGGATGTCGGCGCGGGGGCGCATCGCGGACCTAGTCAAAATCCGATGAACGATAGCGCCGGTATAAATGCTGGCCGCCGAAGAAAAATGTCACGATGCTGATGATGATGCTGCCGAGGAACGCGGAGAGCCAGTCGGCGACAAAAAAGCCCGGAACCAGCCAGGCGGTCAGTTTAAGCAAAGCGGCATTGATGATTATCAGGAACAGCCCCAGGGTGACGACAATCAAAGGAATGGAAATAAGGGTTAGAAGCGGTTTGACAAAAGTATTGAGGATGCCCAGCACCAGCGCGGCCATGACCAGCGCCTGCCACCGGTCATATTCAAGGCCGGGCACCAGTTCCACCGCCACCCATACTGCCAGGGTGGTTACCAGCCAGCGAATCAAGATTGAAAACATATTTATTCCTCGGGTCTAAATTAGCCACAATATACTTTAATCGGCCGGGCGTTTCAACTGTTTTTTTATACTGACAACGGTCTTGTATTTGTCCGCGCCTTTTGGCAGAGTTTTCCGCTGTTTGTTTTTTAAGCCTGAAATGGGTGGAAAATGCCGGAAATAACGTCTTTAACCGTGTATGCCGTTGTGAGCGGTTCGCTCCTGCTGGGTCTCTGCCTGGCTTGGTTCACTTTTGCGCCGGCGATTAACGCCTGGCTGGCCGCATTCCCGCGCAATGTCTGGGCGGGAAGGGCGCTGGCCGCGCTTGATATCGCCCTGATTGCTTATCTTTTGCTTTCGGAGGGGTTTGAATGGGTGAACGCGCGTCAGCCGCTTGTTTTTATAGCGGCGCCGGCCGCATTTGCGATTGTTATCATCTTCATGGACGAACTCCTTTCCGTCCGGGCGCTCGGCGGCCTGTGCCTTTTGATTCCCTTCTGGGTTCTTAAAGCGGCGTTCATGCACCCCGCGCCGGGCAGACTGCTGATGACTTCTTTCGCCTACCTGCTTGTGGCCGTAGGCATGGTGTTGGTTTGGAGTCCTTATCTGTTCCATAAGTTTGTAAAGCGCGCCACGGCCGGCGGGCATGCCGCTCCCATCGGACTATTCGGGGCTTTGCTGGGAACAACGATGATTTTTCTGGGATTGTTTGCTTATTGATTTAAATCAACAGGCAAGCGCGCTGATGATGGATAATTATGAGCATATCACGGATTTTGATTCTGGGCGGGGCGCGCAGTGGAAAAAGCAGTTATGCCCTGCGGCTCGCCGAGCGCAACTGGCGCCGGCCGCTCTATGTGGCCACGGCCGAAGCGTTTGACAAGGAAATGGCCGGCCGGATTGCGGCGCATAAAAAAGCCCGGGGAAAACGCTGGGCCTGCGCCGAGGAACCGCTGGAAATCGCGCGCCTTATTCAACGCGCCGACCGGCTTTATCCCTCCAAAGACGTGCTGCTGGTTGATTGTCTTACTTTGTGGCTGAGCAACGTGTTCCTCCGGGAAGGCGAAAAAAAATTTAACCGGCGCAGAATTGATTTGTTAAAGGCAGTGCGCCACAGCCGGCGCAGTTTGATTCTCGTCAGCAACGAGGTTGGGATGGGGATTGTGCCGGATAATGATCTGGGAAGACAATTCCGCGATTTGGCCGGCTGGCTGAATCAGGACATAGCCAAGGCCGCCGACACGGTTGTGTTCATCGCGGCCGGTTTGCCGGTTGTGCTGAAGGGGAAAATTGCCGGAAGATAGTTTCGGAACTTTTGCCACAAAAATGCACAAGAAGCACAACAATTATAAGAGATTAACAATTTAAAAATAAGATAAGATTATCCGCCTTTATTTTTCTTGTTTGTGAATTTTGTGCCTCTTTGTGGCTAATTTCTTCAGGATAAAATGCCGGATACCGAAGGACACGAGAACCATGCCAAATAATAAATTATTGCTTGAACAGACCGTCCGCAACATCAAACCTGTTGACGCAAAATTAATCGCCAGGGCTTATGAGCGCCTTGATAATCTCACCAAGCCAAAACGCAGCCTCGGCTTTCTTGAGGAAATGGCGGCCCGGCTCGCGGCCATTATCGGTTTGGAAAAACCGCGCCTGTCCGGCCGGCGGATTTGCGTGTTCGTCGGGGACCATGACGTGGTCAAAGAGGGGGTCAGCGCCTATCCGCAGGAAGTGACGCTTTTGATGGTAAAGAACTTCATGGCGAGCAAAGCCGCGGTCAATATTCTTGCGAAACGCGCCGGCGCCGGGGTGGAAGTCATTGATGTCGGCATGGCGGGCGATCCGGGCGCAATCCCCTCCCTCATCAGACAAAATGTCAAGCGCGGGGCCGCCAATATTGCCCGCGGACCGGCGATGAGCGTTGCGGAAGCATTGCAGGCCATCGCGGTCGGCATTGGCCGCGCCAATGCGGCCGTGGATGAGAACATTTCCGTTTTGGCGACGGGCGAAATGGGCATCGGCAACACCACGCCGGCCGCCGCGCTTTTCGCGGCTTATTTTAATATTCCGGCAACGGAAGTGGTTGGCCCGGGCACGGGATTGGATGATGCGGGAGTGCGAAAAAAAGTCGGGATTGTCAATCAAGCCCTGGAGGTGAACAAAGGCCGATGCACCGGCGCCCTGGAAACTCTGGCCGCGCTCGGCGGACTTGAAATCGCCGGCATCTGCGGCCTGTGTCTTGGGGCGGCGGCCCGTTCGCGGCCGGTTGCGGTGGACGGCTTTATTTCCGGCGCCGGTGCGTTGGCGGCCATGCGCATTTGCCCGGCGGTCAAGGACTATCTTTTCTTTGCGCATCTCAGCGCCGAACACGGGCACCGGAAGTTTTTTGAGATGGAAAAACTGCGCCCGATTGTCAGTCTGGATATGCGGCTGGGGGAGGGGACCGGCGCGGCGATCGCAATGCAGATCATGGAAGACGCCCTGGCAATTTATAATGAGATGGCCACCTTTGCCGAAGCGGGCATTGCGCCGGGGGCATGAAATGATTTTAGATTTTGGATTGGCGATTTTCGATTGCCCGGCGTCGGACACTGATTCGGCAGATAAAATCGGAAATCGGAAATTGTGGGATATGCAACGTAAAAGGCAGAGATGTCTAAAGCCCAAAATATTGTAGGAAGCTTTGTTACCGCCATGCGGACCCTGACCATCCTGCCCGTTCCGGGCAAAGATACGGAACGTCCGGCGGATGCATTGTATTATTTCCCTGTCGTTGGAGCAATAATCGGCGCGCTGGTTCAGTTGGTTGCCTGGCTTTTGGGCAGTCTGCTGCACTGGCCGGCCGGCGCGGCAGCGGCCGGCGTGCTTGCCTTGGTCTGGCTGACGCGCGCCCTGCATCTGGATGGATTGAGCGACACTGTGGATGCCTGCTTTGCCTCGCCGGAACGCGGCCGGCGTCTGGCGATTATGAAAGACCCGCACATCGGCGCTTTTGGCGCGGCCGCCATTATTCTGGCGCTTTTGTGCAAGGCGGTATCGCTGGAAAAATTATGTTCAACGGGACACGGGAGCTGGATTATCCTGCCGGTTGTTTTTTCCCGCGCCGTGATGGTTCTTGCCGTCGTATGCCTGCCCTATGCCCGTTCCGAAGGCGGCAAAGCCCAACCGTTTTTCAGCGGGGCCAGGCCGGCGCATTTCTGGGCGGCCGGTTCCATGGCGGTTGTTTTAAGTCTGGTTTTGGCCGGAATAACAGGTCTTTTTGCCGCCTTGCTTGCGCTCATGCTGAGCATGGCCGCGGTCTGGTGGATGAAAAAAGCTTTTGGCGGCGCCACCGGCGATCTGCTTGGATTTACGGGTGAGGCGGTTGAATGTGTTCTCTATTTTTTCCTGGCGGCCATCGCAAATGTTTTATGAATATGAGTATTTGATCCGCTATTCGTGACGGCTTTCCTTTTGCGCCATTAATTATTTGCTCATCCCGCGCACCTTGCGGCCGAGTTCGGCGAGGATGTCGGAGCAGTCGGTCGGGCCGAGCGCGACCTCAATCACGGCGCATTTATCTTTTGCGGAGAGCGCGGCGGAAATCGCTTTTTCCAGCTCATCTTCCGTCTGAACACGGAAGCCCGGTCCTGAATCTCCGAAAATTTGCGCCAATCCGGAATAGTGCCAGTTCTGGATGTCATTATACGGGCCGTCATGAATCATTCTTTCAATCACGTAACCCTGATTGTTAAGGACAAAAACAATCGGATTGCATTGTTTTCTGACGATGGTTGAGAGTTCCTGGGCCGTCATTTGAAACGCGCCATCGCCGATCAGCAGGATGGCGCGCTTGTTTGGCCGGGCCAGCGAGATGCCGAGCGTGGCCGGCAGGGCAAAGCCGATGGAAAGGTAATAGGCCTGGGCGATGAAATTCTCGGCTTCCTCAATGTATAAATCGGTTGCGGCGCAGATGCAGTCGCCGGTGTCGGAAACAAGAATCATTTTGTCGTCCAGCAGATTGTTGATTCTTTCATAAAAGCGCCGGACCGTTATTTTTTGGCCGGCTTGCGGCTGGTAATCGCGCCGGGGAAGGAAATGATTTTTGGGGTGGGATTGCATAAAGGAGCGCGGCTGGAGGAGGGGGGTCAGCGCCGTCATAAAATCGTCCAGACGGACATTGTTGTAGGCGTGATGCTTGATTTGCAAATTGTCGGCGTGGGCGTTGATAAGATGGTTCTGATTCAGTTTTGACGTGAACATGCCGGTGTTAAAATCGTTCATCCAGACCCCGAGGCAAAGCGCGCAGTCCGAGGCTTCAATCTGTTCGCGCACGCAGCTCCGGCTGAAAGCCCCCTGATATACGCCGATAAACTGGGGGTGAAGCTCCGGCAGGACCGATTTGCTGCTGATGGTCGTGGCATAGGGCAGTTCAACGGTTTCCACCAGCTTCAAGGCCTGGGCCGCGAGCTGGAACCTGAGGACTTCCACGCCGGCAATGATGACCGGATTTTTCGCCGCGTTGATCATGTCCGCCGCCTCTTTGACTGCTTCCGCCAGGGTATCGGCATCGGAATTCCTCAGACCCACCCCGGCCTTTGGCCACCCCTCCGTAGGAGGGGAACTTAAATCAGAATCCCCTCCTTGGAGGGGTACGCGACCTGTCCCGCCGAAGCGGTTGCGCGAAGGGGGAAGCGGGGGGTGGGATTCGCAATTCATATCAACGGCATCAACCGGGATTTCAAAATAAACCGGTCGTTTGTAAGCGAGACAATTTGCCAGAACGCGCTCAATATCCGCCGCGGCTGTCCGGGAATTATCAAGCACGGCCGCGTCAACCGTCAGTTTTTTGAAAACATCAAATTGCAGGTTGTAGGCGCCGGCCAGGTGGTGGACGAGCATGCTGGAATATTTCTGCCGCGAATGGGGCGCGCCGCTGATGACAATGAGCGGCACCTGTTCGGCGCAGGCGCCGGCCAGGGCGTTGAGAATGCTGAACCCGCCGACGCCGTAGGTGACGATGGCCGCTCCGGCGCCATGGACGCGGGCATAGCCGTCGGCGGCATAGCCGGCATTCAGCTCATTGCAGGTTCCCACAAATTCAAGGCCGCCTTCAATGACCCGGTCCAGAAAATCCAGCACATAATCGCCGGGCACGCCAAAGGCGTGCTTGATGCCGAGACCTTGCAGACTTTTTATCAGATGGCCGGCGATGGTTGTTTTAGACATGCCAGCATCATACAATATATTTTTATTTAGGCAAGATAGCATTTGACATGGCGCGGTTATTTTTTATGATGCGGAGATTGCGAATTTGCAGCGGCGAAGGCGCGGTCCCGGCGTTAAAATTATGACTGAGATTAAACAAACTCCTCTTTATGCAGAACACGTCCGGCTTGGCGCGCGGATGGTGCCGTTTGCCGGATGGGAAATGCCGCTCCTCTATCGCGGCATAATTACCGAGCATATTTATACGCGCGAAAAAGTTTCCCTTTTTGATATCTGCCACATGGGCGAGTTTGCGCTGAGCGGCCCGGCCGCCGAAGCCGATCTTGAACGCCTGCTGACGCAGTCCGTTGCTTCCATTCCCGAAGGAGGGTGCGGATACGGTTACCTGCTGAAGGAAGACGGCGGGGTGCTGGATGATTTGATTTGCTATCGGTTCGGAGCGGAAGATTTCTGGCTGGTCGTAAATGCTTCAACCGCCCCGGGTGATGCGCAATGGATCAAAAGCCATCTTTCCGCCAAGACCGTTTTCAGGGATTTATCCGCCGAAACCGCCAAGCTGGATATCCAAGGGCCGCTCGCGCGCGAAGAAACGGAGCGGGCCCTGAAGATAAAACTGCCGGATATTAAATATTATCATTTCCAACGCATGGAAATCGCCGGTATTTCCTGCCTTCTCAGCCGCACGGGTTACACGGGCGAATTCGGCTATGAATTGTATCTGCCGGTTCAGCATGCGGTTGAAGTCTGGAGGCAACTGCTCGCGCCCGGCATTATCCTGCCGGCCGGCCTGGGCGCGCGCGACACTTTGCGGGTTGAAATGGGTTATCCTCTTTATGGGCATGAATTGACCGAAAAAAACACTCCGGCCGGAGCCGCCGCCGGCAGAAAATTCATTGACCTGAGCAAATCTTTTATCGGCAAAGAAGCAGTTTTGCGCGATCTGGGAAATACGTCGGCCATGATGCTGGTCGGCCTGCGCCTTGAAGGCCGCATGGCGGCGCGGGCGGGCGATGTGATTCTGGAAGGCGAACGCGAAATAGGCAAGGTTACCAGCGGCCTTTTCGCGCCCAGCCTTAATGTGGCGGTGGCGCTTGGGTTTGTTGAGCGGCAATTTGCCTCCATTGGCCGGAAGTTGAACGTGAAATCACGCGGCAAAATCCTGTCCGCCGAAGTTGTCAAATTTCCATTTTACAAAAAAGGAACGGCGAGACGGTAGAATTTTGGATTTTGGATTGGGGATTTGAAATCTAAAATCGGCAACCTGCCCGCAATGCTATCCGCCACAGGCGGGTTGCAGGCGGGTCGGAAATCTACAATGGAATAAATATGAGTGGAACAACTTATTGTGCCGGCAGTCCGGATGATGATCGGGCCATGCTGTCCGAATTGAAGGTTTCTTCGTTGGACGAATTGTTCGCCGGCATCCCTTCCGGCCTGCAGACGGATAAATTCAAACTGCCGCCGGGCCTTACGGAAATGGAAATGACCCGCCGGCTGGCCGGACTGGCCGGCATGAATTCAACCCACCTGGTGAACTTCTGCGGGGGCGGTTTTTACGATCATTTTATTCCGGCCGCCGTTGATGCGCTGGCCGGCCGCGCCGAGTTTTACACCGCCTACACGCCGTATCAGCCGGAAGTCTCCCAGGGGACCCTGCAGGCCATCTACGAGTATCAAACCATGATGGCGCGTCTGACGGAAATGGAAGTTTCCAACGCCTCGCTTTATGACGGCGGCACGGCTCTTTTTGAGGCAGTCATGATGGCTTTCAGGATCACACGCCGCCGGCGGGTGCTGATTGATGCGGGCGTCAACCCGATTTACCGTTCCATGCTGAAATGTTATTCGGCCAATCTTGACTTTGAATTTATTGAAGTGCCGGCGAACGACGGGCTGGCCGGCCGGCAGGAAATGAAAAAAATGCTGACCAATGAAACGGCCGCCGTTATTTTGCAGAATCCCAATTTTTTCGGCTGCCTTGATGATTGCTCTGATCTCATCGCGGCCGCGCATTCAGTTGGCGCGCTGGGTATTATGTCGGTCTATCCCGTGGCGCTGGGCATTGTCAAGACGCCGGGTGCCATGGGCGCGGATATTGTCACCGGCGAGGCGCAGAGTCTTGGTCTGCCGCTTTCATTCGGCGGACCATATCTTGGTTTCATGACCACGCTTAAAAAGCATGTCCATAAAATGCCGGGGCGTCTGGTGGGGGCCACGCAGGATACACAAGGTAAGCGCGGTTTTGTGCTCACCCTTCAGGCGCGCGAACAGCATATCCGGCGCGAAAAAGCCACCTCCAACATTTGCAGTAACGAGGCTTTGTGCGCCTTGCGGTCGCTGATTTACCTCAGCCTTCTGGGTAAAGACGGGCTGGCGGAGATGGCCGGTTCATGCGCGGCCAACGCCGCCTATGCCTGGAATAAACTGACCGCCATCCCGGGGGTGACCCCGGCCTTTAACAATAAATATTTTTTCAACGAATTTACGCTTTCGCTCCCGCAAAATGCGGCCGATGTTGTCAGCGCCCTGATTGACCGCGGGTTCGCCGCCGGATTCCCGGTCGGCCGCTATTATCCCGGAATGGAGAAGGGGCTGTTGGTGGCTTTTACTGAAAAACGGACCAAGGAGGAAATTGACATGTTTGCCGCCGCGCTGGAGGCGGCGCTATAAGAAATGCAGAATGCAGAATGCAGAATTCAGGAAACAGAGGAAGATAGAATAAGATGTCATTCCCGCGCAAGCGGGAATGACATATGGGCATAAGTCAGAATACAAGAGCTTGTTCTGGCTTCCGGATAATTAAAAATGAAACTCATATTTGAAAAGAGTGCAGAAGGCCGGCGGGCGGCGCGGTTTCCGCGTCCGGCGGCAAATGCAAGATTGATCAGCGCCAAACTGCTGCGCGACAAGCCCGCGGATATTCCGCAATTGCCGGAAAGCGAGGTTGTGCGCCATTTTACCGGTCTTTCACGGCTGAATTTTTCGGTTGATACCTGCTTTTATCCGCTCGGCTCCTGCACGATGAAATACAATCCGAAAGCCTGCGAGTTTGTGGCGTCCCTGCCGGGCTTTGCGCAGATTCACCCCCTTTGGCCCCAGCTGCGGCATGGCGGACAGCTTACGCAGGGGGCGCTAAGGCTCCTTTATGAAACCGAACGGCTCCTTTCCGAGATTACCGGCATGGCCGAGTTCACGCTTCAGCCTTTGGCCGGCGCGCACGGCGAACTGACCGGGACCATGCTGATTGCCGCCTATCACCGCGCGCGCGGCAATAAAAAGACAAAAATTATCATCCCCGATTCGGCCCATGGCACCAATCCGGCCAGCGCCGCCCTGGCCGGTTATGAAGTGGTCAGCATCCCCTCCAACAGCCGCGGCACGGTTGACCTTGCCGGCCTCAAGGCGGCGGTCAATGACGAAACCGCCGGCATGATGCTGACCAATCCGAACACGCTCGGTCTTTTTGAGCCCGATGTGGAGGAGATCGCATCAATTATTCATGCGGTTGACGGGCTGATGTATTACGACGGCGCCAATTTCAACGCCATCATCGGCCGGTGCAAGCCGGCCGAAATGGGCTTTGATGTCTGCCATTTGAATCTGCACAAAACTTTCGCCACGCCGCACGGCGGCGGCGGACCCGGCGCCGGGCCGGTGGGCGTGGTTGAAAAGCTGCGCAAATATCTGCCGATTTCGCGCGTGGTTAAAAACAAGGACGGCATGTTCTGCCTGGATTACGACTACCCTGAAAGCATCGGTTATGTGGCCCCCTTTTACGGTAATTTTGCCATTTTGATCCGCGCCTATGCCTATTGTCTGATGTTGGGCCGCGATGGCTTGCGCGCGGCAAGCGATCACGCCGTGCTCAATGCCAACTATGTGTTTGCCAAATTGCGCGCTTCCTTCCCGCCCGCGCATGACGGCCGTTGCATGCACGAGTGCGTGCTCAGCGCAAAGCATCTTGCCGGAAACGGGATTCACGCCCTTGATATTGCCAAGGGGCTGATTGACCTTGGTTTTCACCCGCCCACCGTGTATTTTCCGCTCATCGTTCCCGAGGCGATGATGATTGAGCCCACGGAAACCGAGACACGCGAAACATTGGATGAATTTATCGCCGCCATGCACGAATTGGCGCGAACGGCGCGCGATAATCCGGAGTCATTAAAAGCCGCTCCGATAACAACTTGCGTCGGACGGCTGGACGAGGTTGCCGCCGCGCGGAAGATGGATCTGGTGTTTGAAGGTTGAAAATCAGGAGCAGAAAAAAAGTTCATTCTGTCATTTGCGTGAGCGGACGATAAATCCGATAATATTATTTGGCAAACCGATAATAATAATGTAATATTGTTGGTATTAATCGGGGGACTATAAATGCTCAGCAGGGCAAAAATAATTTTTTCATTCCTTGTTCTCGGAGGATACTGCGCCTGGTCGCCGGCGGCTGAATCTCTCCCCGCTCCCGGCGTCATGATAAGCTCCGCCCGCGTGCCTTTTGTCGCCAATGAAGGCCAGGTTGCCAATCCGGAGGTAAAGTATTATGCCAGGACTTTCGGCGGCACGGTCTACGCATTTTCCGATGGAAAAATAGTTTACTCGCTGCCCAAGTATGAGGCCGTCCTGAAGACCGGCTCACGCTCGCCAGCCGCCGTTGTTCTTCTTCAGGAACGTCTGCGGGGCGCTTTCCCGGCCGAGCCGCTCGGGACGGAAAAATCGCACACCGCCGTCAATGCTTTTATCGGCAACCGGCCGGAAAAATGGAAGACGAATTTGCCGGCCTTTGACCGGCTTGACTTCGGCGAGGTGTATGAAGGCATCAGCCTGCTTCTCTCGGCGCGCGGCAATAACGTGGAAAAGATTTTCGTGCTTTCCCCCGGCGCCGACCCGCGCGACATAGCTTTTGATTTTGAGGGAGCCTCCGGCATTAAAATTATTCCTGACGGGAGACTGGAGCTGCAGACCGCCCTGGGGCCGGTTTATTTTACCAGGCCGATTGCCTGGCAGATTAATGATGCGGGCAAAGGGCATTCAGTATATGAGAACGTTCAACGTCCAACATTCAACTTTGAACGCAAGGATCCGAAGTTTAATGTTCAAAGTTCAACGTTGAAAGTTGAAAGTAATTCTGCCGCTAATTTAATGTATAGGAATTTGAAAGGTAGGGCCGCACAGCCTTGTGCGGCCGAGAACGACGGGAGAACGGCGGGACAAGGCTGCCCAGTCCTACCGTTGGAACAGAGTCAAGTTGCGGCTCAGCCGCCTAATTTAATTCCGGTTGAAGTCTCATATGCCTTGGATGAAGACGGAACAGTGCGGTTTGAGCTGGGGCCTTACGATCAAAACAAAGTTCTTGTGATTGATCCCCTGCTGGCCTCAACCTTTATCGGCGGGGGCGGGGCTGATGCTGTCCGGGCGCTTGTGGTTGATGCTCACACCAATGTTTATGTCGCCGGTTATACTGATTCCGGAGATTTCCCGGTTACCAATGGACCCATTGCCTACCGCACGCTGGCCGGCGGATATGACGCCTTTGTATCCAAGTTTGACGCCAATCTCGGCACTCTTGCGGCCTCTACTTATCTTGGCGGCAGTTCCAATGACCAGGCCTTTGCGCTGGGGATTGATTCAGCCGAGCGCATCTGGCTGGCCGGTTACACGGAATCCACCAATTTTCCGGCTTCCGCCACCGCTTATCAGACCAATTATAATGGAGCGTATGACGCCTTTGTGTCAATTTTGTCGGGCGATCTGGGATCACTTGTTCAAGCGACTTATCTTGGCGGATCTAATCTTGATTATGCGGCGGCGATGGCCATGGATAATTCATCCCGCCAGCAATATATTGTGGGTTACACGGAATCCACCAATTTCCCGGTTACCGCCGCCGGTTATCAGACTAATTACAGCGGGTCGCGCGATGCTTTCGCGGTGGTGTTCAGCAATACGGTCGGTTCCGCGGATTTCAAGGGCGGGACTTTCCTGGGCGGGACAAATGCCGACGAAGCCGCCGGCTTGGTAGTCTCGCCGGGGACGGATATGACGAATTTTGTGTATATTGTCGGTTCCACATCCTCCACTAATTTCCCGGTTACGAACGGTTACCTGAGGGTGCATGGCGGCTCCAATGACGCCTTCGTTTCCAAGTTAAGCGCCCTTTTGACAAATCTTTCCGCCTCCACCTTCCTGGGTGGAAGCGCGGATGACGCGGCTTACGCGGTAGGGCTTGATATCAGCAACAGGCTTTATGTGGCCGGTTACACGCGTTCCAGCAATTTTCCGCAGGACCCCACGAATAACGTATATCTAGCAGGCTATAACAATACCTACCGGGGCGGACAGGATATATTCCTGACCTGCCTCACGAATAATCTGACGAATCTTTATGCCTCAACTTTTGTCGGCAATACGAATGATGATGTGGCAAAATGCCTGGTGGTGGACAGCAATACGAACCGCGTTAATGTCTATCTGGCCGGTTATACCGCTTCATCCAATTTTCCGACCACCAGCGTTGCATATGACCGTTTTTACAATGGCGGCGAGGATGCCTTTACACTGTATTTTGACGGCCGGCTGACAAATTTATATGCTTCAACCTATCTGGGCGGAGGCGCCGATGACCGGGCTTTTGCCGTGGCCCTGGCGCCGGACAGCAATACGCTTTTTGTCGCGGGCATCACCGCCTCAAGCGATTTTCCTTCCAGCGACACGGCTTATCAGAATGTTTTTGGCGGCACGAACGACGGCTTTGTCACCAAATTCCCCGCTTCGCTGGCCTATGGAACGATCAAATGGCGAAAGTTTCTCACTGGTGTTTGCAGTTCGCCGGCCTTGACTTGGGATGGGACGATTGCGGTTGGAGGCATAAGTTCAACAGGCTTGGTCGGCTTTACGCGCGCCGGCAATGAACGTTGGCGCGTCGTGACAAATGCGGTGGTGGCTCAACAAAGCGATCCTTTGGAAGGGCTCGGCTCTCCGATAGTTGGGACGAATAATGTCATTTATGTCAATACCAGTTCGGGAAAACTTTATTCTGTTACTTCTGACGGCGTGGAGGAGTTGCTGTTTTCGGGCGTTGTCGGACCGGCGTTTTGGTCCGCTCCGGCGCTTGATAACAATAGTGGGCGGCTCTTTTTCAGTTATAATGAATATTTTTATTCGCTTGGCCAGAACGGTGTTTCGTATTGGACCAACACTTTGGCGTCAACAACTTGCAAGTCGCCTCCCTCTGTTGGCTCCAATGGCATGGTATATGCCGTTGCTTCTGATCCTCCCGGCGGTCCAAAACTTTATGAGTTTTATGGCACCGATGGTTCCCTGAGCAATGCCTGGGATGCGGCAGACGGCAGTATGTTTTCTTCGCCGGCGCTGGATACAAACGGCACAATTTACGCCGCCAGCGGCAATAAACTTTACGCCTTTTTCGCCGGCGGAACCGCGCAGACTTGGACTGCCGCTGGCGATATTTATTCATCGCCGGCTATTGGCGCCATCGGTACCAACAAGGTGATTTACATTGGCGGCGGGAGCAATCTCTACGCTTTTAACGCCAATGGCACAACGACGCGGACATGGAGTGTGGGCAGTGTGGGTGGAATGATAAAATCATCGCCGGCAATTTCTGCCGACGGCTCCATCATTATTGGTTCGGGAAACGGTATTGTTTATTCATTCAACACCAATGGCAGTACCAATTGGACTTTTACGGCATATACAGATATTCAAATGCATTCCCCATTGATTGACAGTGAAGGGACTATTTATATCAGCGACCGCGGTTACCTTTATGCCATTTACGGCTCCCAGCCGCTGGCCGAGACTCCCTGGCCCGTGTATCGGCATGACGTTTTGCGTACCGGCAATCAGAATATGAATGTCGCTTCCTTCCTGAAGCCGACCGGACTCTCTGTTTCAAAATTTGGGGCATTTACCAACTATGTGCACGTGAGTTGGAACGCTTCCACAAACGCCATCAGCTACGAGCTATGGCGCAATACCAATAATTCAACCGCCGGCGCCACTCGGATTAGTCGTTTGTCCCGGACCAATTATAATGATTCCTCAGCGGAACATGGCAAAGTATATTACTACTGGGTCAAAGTTAAAACCCCTGTTGCCTTAAGCGCTTTCAGCGAGCCTGATTCGGGCGGCGTCCCTCCCGAACCGCCCGAAAACGTTACGGCCACCAAAGGTAATCCGACCAATTATGTTCTGTTAAACTGGCAGACTTCCAGCAACGCCACGGCTTATCATGTCTATCGCAGCGAAAACACAAACACTCCCGTTTATCTTGCGACGACTTCGGCGACCAATTATGATGATTACACCCTTGCGCCCGGCCTGACCAACTACTATTGGGTCAAGGCCACGAACTCTGTGGCGGGCGGAAGCGGTTACAGCGAACGCGATTACGGCGGAATACCGTGTCGGCCGCCTTCTGGCCTGTCCGCTAGCCAGGGCGCTTATATCCGTTCGGTGACATTGAGCTGGAATGGTTCAACCGGCGCGAGCGCTTACGTTGTCTATCGCAATCCTGAAAACGATTCCGGCGCGGCGGAAATTATTGCCACAGCCAGCGGGTCGCCCTCAAATGACTATTCCGGCACTCCCTTGCGCCGGTATTATTACTGGCTGAGGGCGACGAACGAATTCGGTTTGAGCGGATTCGGCGATTCCGCCATCGGCTGGAGTCTGCTGGCATATCCGCTGGCGGTCACGGCTAGCGCCGGAACCTATGCCAACATGATCAGGGTCTCATGGGTCGCCGGCTCAACTGACGCCACGGCGCATGTCATTTTCCGCAGTGAAAGTTCCGATCCCGCCACGGCCGTCCAGCAGTCGGAGGTGGTCTATGTTAACACAACGGCCACGAATTATGACGATACCGCCATTACCCGCGGCGTTTCCTATTATTACTGGGTGGCGGCCAAAAATAATTACGGCACCAGCGCCTGGACCGCGGCAAGTTCGCCGGGCGGAACAATTCCGGCCACGCCGTTTAATTTGAACGCCAGCGACGGCACTGACAGCAACAAGGTGTATGTTACTTGGGATGTTTCCCCCGGCGCGACATATTACACGGTCTACCGCTACGAAACGATAGATTCTTCCTCTGCTATCCTGATTGGTTCATCTCCCACCAATTATTACAACGACACCAGTGCGCTCAATGGGACGCTTTATTATTACTGGGTCAAAGCCGGTAACAATCATGGTCTCAGTTCTTTAAGCACCTTTAATTCAGGCTGGCGTGGAATGGAGCCGCCCGATACCGTAACCGCCGGCAACGGCACTTCAACCAGCGAGGTCAGCGTCACCTGGAGCGCGGCTCCGAACGCAACACTCTACGAGCTCTGGCGGGGAACGAGCAGTGATTCGGTCTCCGCCAGCAGGCTGGCTAACAATATTGCCGCGCTTTCCTATAGTGACCAGTCCGCGAACCCCGGCACAGCCTATTATTACTGGGTCAAGTCAAAACGCGGAAATTACACCAGCGCTTTCAGCGCCGGCGCCCTCGGATACAGATCAATCGGCCTGCTGGACATCGCTGTTTCGGATTTTGTCTTTGTGCCCACGCTTTTCGGGCCGTTGGCGCATCCTTCGGCAGTTTCCTTCAAGGTTTCCAATTTAAGCGCTCTTGACATGGTTGAGCCGAACAACACGGTGCAATATGATCTTTACCTCTCGGATAACGCGGCTTTTGACGGCAATGATTACTGGATCGGCGGTTCAAGCGCGGCCCTATCATTAAATGCCGGCGCATCAACACGGGTTGTGCCATCATCAAGCGTCAGATCGTCCATCACCATTCCGGCCGGCATTTCCGGCTCTTATTATGTGTTTGTTTTTGTCAACCACTGTCTGCCGTCAGGATGGTTTGACCCGAATTTGGCAAACAACACGGCCAACCGCCTGGGGGGTTCAATTGCCATTGCCTCAGCCACCGCCCTCCAGCCGATATGGAATGATTATGACGGCGACGGTAAAACAGATCTGGTGGTCTATCAGGCCTCGACTGCTTTCTGGCGTTTCTGGCTTTCAACCGCCGGCTATGCGCAATTTGATCTGGCTGGCTTCGGGGGTCCGGGGTTCAGCGCCGTTCCCCGCGATTATGATGGCGATGGCATGTTTGACCTCGCGGTTTATCAGTCCGCCACAGGCGGATGGCAGCTCTCTCTTTCCTCTTTAAATTACCAGACGGTTGCGGCCGCGGGGTGGGGTGGGTCGGGCCAGCATGCTATTCCCGCTGATTACGACGGCGATGGCAAAGCTGATCCGGCTACCTATCAGTCCTCCCCTTCGACTAGCTCAGGGCAGGTAAGTGGCTGGTGGCGCGTGTGGCTTTCCGGCTCAGGTTATGCGGAAGTTGGGGTTACAGGTTTGGGAGGCGCTGGTTGGCAGTCGGTTCCGGCTGATTATGATGGTGATGGCAAAACCGATCCGGCGGTTTATCAATCCAGCACTGGCACGTGGCGTTTTATGTTGTCCGGCGGCGGATATGCCTTGCTCAATGCCGTCTTCCCGTCATCAGCCGGAAGTCTACAGCCTGTGCCGGCTGATTATGACGGCGACGGCAAGGTTGATCCGGCCGCTTACTTTACCGCCCCATCGGCAGGCTGGCGTTTCTGGCTTTCAAGCATTTCCTACAGCGAAATCAGCGTTGCCGGATGGGGCGGCTCAGGGCAAACCGCTGTTCCCGGCGATTATGATGGTGATGGCCGGGTGGATGCGGTAGTCTATTGGGAGACCATGGGAATCTGGCGGCTCTGGCTCTCAAATTCCGGTTATACAGAAACAGACGTTCTTAAAGCCGGTGGCGAGGGATTCCATGCGATTACGTTTGGAGAATGAAAGAAGGCACAAAGTGGAAGAAAAGAAATGAAGAAAACAAGTTATAAAAAAACTGCATTCTGCCTTCTGCCTTCTGCCTTTGTGCCTTTCCGTGCCTTTACCCTTGTTGAACTTATGGTGGTCTTGGCCGTGATGGCCCTTTTAATCATGATTCTTCTGCCGAACCTTCAACGCGCACGGGAGAGGGCGCGGTCAACTTCCTGCCAGAATAACCTGCGGCAGTATGGCATTGCCATGGGGCGTTATATGAGCGACTGGAAGGGGTATTTTATTTACCCCGGCGAGGGTGGGATAGGGGTGGGCGTGTCAGCGCATGAATTTAGCACGGGCGGCTACAAAGCCGGTATTTATTCTGCAAACGATGGAGATAGCAGCACAGCCACTTCGGATAGACAATACTGGAACTACATTTTGGCGAATTATCTCCCGGATCCGGTGACGATAGATTCGCTCAGGAGTGGCAAGCCTTCGGTGAGAATTTGTCCTGCTATTCTGCAGGAGTTGCGAAGTGGAAATTATTTTGACCCCAAGTCCTCAAATTTTAAGGGCACGCATCATGAAACCTGGTATGATGGCACCGAGGCTGATGTCGCTCTTTTTGAGAGTGATTATGATCAAGCAACAAAAGATATTGTTTTTGTAAACTATTTTACAACCTATGCTATAAATAATTATCCAAATGTATATCATCAAGACCGGACTAATATTTCCGCCAATACCATTGCCTTTATTGACTGGAATGCAAAAGAAGGTTGGATAGACGACCTGCGGGTGTCCGATGCTACCCTTTATCGCTCAACAAATGTATGGCAATTCACCAGTCCGGACGGGAAAATTTCCCAAAATACGCCCAAATGGACCACGAATTGGTGCCTTACTGAAGTGGGCTTCCATCATAAAGAGGGCACCAATATCTGCGCCAATTACGTGGCTATGGACGGCCACGTGGCTTCGGTCAGTTCCAATGAAATTACGCTGAATTATTTTACGGCAACAGGACCGTGATAAGAAATGTAGAATTAAGAATGCAGAATGAAGAAGCACAAAATGGAGACGAAAATGAAAAAAGCATATCATTCCACCACAGGCGGGTCCGCCTTCTGCCTTCGCTCCAAGAGCTTCAGCGGACAAGCAGGCGGAAAACATTCTGCATTCTGCTCGCCTCGGCGGAGCCTTTGGCGAAGCCTGGGCATTCTGCATTCTGCATTTACTCTGATTGAACTCCTGATCGTCATGGTGGTCGTCACCATCCTGGTCGGCATCACCATACCGGTTTCAAAATATGTCAGCTACCGCGCCAGGCTGGCCAATCAGCGGATTTATATTGAAAAAATCAAGAGCGCGCTTGAGGATTATCGCGCCGCCTACGGCGAGTATCCCATCACGCCGACAAATTCTGGCGGCGGGGTGATTAATGTTGATGATGTTAAGCGTCATTATCCGGATAACTATGAAACTTATTGCGCCGCAATAACGCAAGGGTTTAACAGCGCAAGCGGCTATGGGAACAGCCCTTATACCGATGTTTGCCTGGCGACGAATACAGTGGAAAATGTGGGTGGTTACTACATTGATTATTGCCTTACTTATCCATTGATGCTCAGACAGCGCCTGGAAGGCGCGCGGCCCTTCATGGAATTTAAGGATGCAACCGTTACGTATCTTGTTTATCATCCAAAACAGCAAGTTGGCCAGGACGTCGGCACTGTAACCCGCTGGTTTAGAACAACAGCCGGAGACCTTGTGCCAAAATATGCGGACTATATCAGAGGTAATCGTATCAAACGCCCAAAGGCTGTGGACCCGGTCACGCAAAAGCAGTGGAAATATACCTCTGTTGACGGAGTAACTTATACGCTCACGGTTCATACGAATGAGGCGGGATTTTGAAGAAATGTATCCGCCGTCGCTCACCCATGCTCCGCCGGAGGCTTCGCCGAGGCGAGAGGAGCTATGGCGGACGCGAAGCGCGGAATGAAGAGACACGAAATGGAGAATGAAAAATGAAAAAATCAGATCATAAAAAACTCTGCATTCTACATTCTACATTCTGCATTTCCGGCGGCGGTCGGCATGCCGCCGCCGGCTTCACCCTCATTGAACTCCTGGTTGTCATTTCCATCATTGCCATCCTGGCCGGAATGGTAATACCCACTTTCTATTATGCCAAAAGACGGGCTAAGGAAGCCAAGGCACGGGTCACGGTCAAACAGCTTGAAATTGCCTTCAAAGCCTATCTTGACACTTACAAAGTCTGGCCGGACAGCATTGTGGAGGGCACCGTTTATGACGTCGCGGATGGCGCCATCAATCTTTTTTCCATGCTTCGCGGCAGTGACGCGCCCTTGAATCCGCAGGGGATAGCTTTTTATGAGTTTGAAAATCTTACAAACTATCCAAGCCAGACCACTGCCTACGACCCGTGGTCAAACCCTTCCGATGCTTCCTCGCTTAAGCCCTACCAGGTTATGTTTGACAAGGATTATGATAATAAAATCACCCTTCCTGGCGGCGCCTTGGGGGCGGATGATGTGTATCGTTCCGTTATTGTCTGGTCAGTGGGGGATCGTAGCGATCCGGATTATCCGGCAAATTATGTGGCCAGCTGGAAGTGATGAAGACAATGAAGATTTCAGAATGCAGAATGAAGAAACGAAATCCAAAAAAAATGCAACTGCTAACCACTGAATTACACGGACGGCACAGGTAAGACAATTAATTGTCATTCCCGCGGAAGCGGGAATCCAGAAAATTCTCATGCCACAGGCATATCCGCCGTGGCGGAAATATTGGATTCCCATTTCCATGGGAATGACAGAATGAAAAATGAGAAAATCAATTCGCCAAAATTCTGCATTCTGCATTCTACATTCTGCATTTCCTTGCGCCTTCACTCTGGTTGAGCTCATGCTCGTCATGGGCGTGATTATCATTCTGGTGGCGATGCTTTTCCCCGTGGTCATAGGCATGAAGGATAAAGCGCGTAAAAAACAGGCTTTGACCGAGGCGCATTCAATTGTCCTTGCCCTGAAGGGCTACCAGATGGAATATGGCAAATGGCCCAATCAGACCCAGGCTGTGCATGATACTTTTTATTTCACCAATAATCATGAGGTGATAGTGCCTTTGATTGGCCATAACCCGCGCGGCAAGGTTTTTCTGACCATCCAGGCCACCAATCAGACCGACAGTGTTACCAATTTCACTGATCCATGGGGCGTGCCGTATGTTATCTGCCTCAATGAGGATATGAGCACAAACTGCCTGATTGATTTTACAAACGTCGTCTATTCCAATAACTTTGCCAGTCCGCCGACTGCATATTCTTATTCGGCCACTAATTATTCCGTGGCCAATGTTGAGGCGGCCGTGGCTTCCTTTGCGGGTAATACCAATGCCAATCAAAAGAAGTTTGAGGATTATGGTGTTGAAACCTGGAGCGAACCGCGATAAGAAATGCAGAAGGTAGCCAGCCACAGGCTGATCCCTGGCCGAGCTCGGGCAGGCCGCCGGTGGCGGGAATGCAGAATGAAAAATGATTTATCTATTCCGTCCGTTATAGGCAGACCGCCACACGATTCTCGTGATTGTCATTCCCGACTTGATCGGGAATCCAGTATCAGAAAAAATCAATATCTGGATTCCCACTTTCGTGGGAATGACAGAGGGGGCTTTTCCGGCTTGCCACGCGTTTCGCGTGCATTTACCCTCATTGAGCTCCTGGTCGTGATTGTCCTGATGGCGCTTATCATTGCCATTTCCGTCCCGGCCTTTGTCGGCATTGGGCGAGGGGCGGGTATGCGCGGGTCGGTGCGCTCCGTCCATTCAACGCTCTCGCTCCTGCGCCAGTGGGCCATTACCCATCGCGAACAGGTTACGTTTGTTTATTTTGCGGGTGTTTCTCCGACTTCATCGTATTATTATGCCACTAACGAGTTCGGCGCAGTCATTGATAAAACCAATGAACTGCCGCTGGAGGTGGTGTTTGAAGGCGATGGCGCTGTTACTTTCAAAACCGACGGCGGGCTTGATCTTTCAGGTTTCGTGACTAATATTTATATCCGGGATAGAAAGTTTCCGACCGATGCGACAAAAGGAAAAACCATCTCAATCAACGGTTTGACCGGAGGGATTCATCTGGAGTAGGAAGAGGGAAGTCAGAGATCAGCGGGAAATCCGCTTGAGATGCGTGGCGAAATCGTGAATGACAGAATGGAATAGAGGGGAAAATGAACCATTCACCATCCATTAAAATATTAGGGCATCGACAAAATCGGGGAACTTGGACCGAAGCAGATCGTCTGATGCAAACGGTCGTTCATTTGAGAGGGAACAGACCGTTTATTCCGAAAGGAGTGCATCGGTTCAGATCATTTAAGGAAGCGCATCAATGGGCAATAAGAATGATGGCGCGAAGCGCGCCACAAGTGCCGCGATAAGAAACGATGACGAGTCCAGGCCGCCGACAGTGCATGATCTTGTGGGCCTTTGCCGGACGCTGAATGCGGCCGGCGCCAAATACATCGTGATTGGCGGCATGGCAGTTGTTCAGCACGGATTTGTCAGAGCAACAGAGGATATTGATTTGCTCGTGGATGTCTCGCCCGCCAATCAGGAGCGGATTCGTTCCGCATTGATGGGCTTGCCGGATGGCGCGGTGAGAGATATGAAACCGGATGACCTGAATGCTTATATGGTTGTCCGGGTTGCGGACGAAATTGTTGTTGATCTGATGAAATCGGCCAACGGGATTGAGTATGCCGAGGCCAGTTCCAGTGTGGACTGGGCCGAGATTCAGGGGGTCAGAATTCCTTTTGCCAATCTTAAGTTGCTTTGGCGGTTAAAGCAGACTGTCCGGGAAAAAGATGCTTTGGACCGTATTTTTCTGAAAAAAAAGTTGGGCGGGAAAAGTCAGTAGCCAGAAGTCAGAATAATAAAAAGCGAAAGAGGCGGAATAAAGAATGAAGGAAAAAAATCATAAAACATTCTACATTCCCGCCACCGGCGGCCTGCCCGATCTCGGCCAGGGATCAGCCTGCGGCTGGCTTCATTCTGTATTCTGCATTTCCAGCGGCGGCCGACCGGCCGCCGCCGGCTTCAGCCTAGTTGAAGTTGCCCTAGCGCTCCTGGTGGTGGGCATCGGCATGCTGGCCATTCTCAGCATGTTTCCCGCGGGCCTTGATCAAAACTCTCGCTCCATCAGCGACACCCAGGCCGCGCTGTTTGCGGAGGAGGTTTTCGGCGCCTTGCGAGTGCACGCGGAGACAAACTGGGACGGAATAGGGGACACTGCAAAAATACCATTTCTTCAGGCTGCCGCGAGCAACAATTGGCATCCTGACTATGATTTGAGTATTCCGCTTAATAATGAAATCTACACAAACGTTTACCGTCATCCGAATGATTCAAACATCGTTGACCACGCCTTCCGTTACCGCATAACCCTGACGACCAACGGCCTGATCAAGGCGGCCGCGTTGCGTTTCTGGCCCGGCGAATATGGGACCGCGAGCAATCCGGCGATATTTTATGCGGAATTTTTTAAGAAGTAGTCAGAAGACAGTAGTCAGTAGTCAGAATGTAGAAAAAAGAAGTCAAAAAAAGGAAAGGTAAGAAATAGAATGGGATATTCAGACAAAACCCCGTCAAAAACTTTTGAAGATTTATTGGTATGGCAGAAAGCACATCAATTTGTGCTGGATATCTACCGGTTGACTAGAACATTCCCGAAAGATGAAACATATGGATTAGTTTCTCAATTGCGCCGCGCCACAATATCAATACCTGCCAATATTGCGGAAGGATTCAGAAAGCGCGGAAAATCCGACAAAGTCCGTTTTTTTAACATTGCACAAGGTTCGCTGGAAGAAGTCAGATATTACCTGATTTTAACAAGGGATTTGAAATACGGTGACGTTAAACAGTTAATGTTATTATTGGAGGAAATAAGCAAGTTGTTGGAGTCTTATATGCGTTCGGTTTTAGATTCTGGCTACTGACTCCTGACTACTGACTTCTATAAGGACATATGCTCGCGGAAAAAAACATTGCAGAAGAATCAGAAACGAAGACGAAAATTAGCCATGTTGCCTTTTCGCTCATTGAAGTCCTCGTGGCCATGGCGGTCATGGTCGTGATTATCGTCATGGTCACCAATATGTTCCGCGACGCTTCCGAAGCCTGGGATACCGGCACCCAGCGCGCCGATATGAACACCTCCGCCCGCGCCGCGATTGAATACATGGCCCGCGAACTTTCCTGCGCCGTGGCCGGCTCCGCGCCAGATTCAACAGGCGGGGTGGCAGTAGTGAAGAGATTTACGTTGAATAATGAGAATGTGGCCGGAGTGATGTTCGCAACCAATTTGAGCTTCACCGCGTTGTCCGGTGAAGAAGGCAAGCCGGCCTTGCGCGGTATCAGACTCAGATATCAAAATAACATTATTGAAACCTGCCGTTTTACCGATCCTTCCGTTTCATATGGCTCTTATGAATCCAGCGACTGGGCTAATTGGATCGGCGTCAAAATTATCATCACCAACGTCTGGCGATTTGAGGTAACCGTCTGTTCAAATGAAAGTGATATGATGAATGGGCGGGTAGGATATGCGTATGATTCTTCGGCCAATACCAATCTGCTGCCGGCCTGCGTTGATATTTCAATTGAAATGCTCGGCGAGCGCGATATGGCGCGGGCCATGAGCTTGGGGGCGGCGGCCGATGGATTTGTCATGACCAATTCGCGGGTTTATACGACGCGGGTTTGTTTCCCGAATAGGGGAGGGAAGTAGAAAATGCAGAATGTAGAATGCAGAATGCAGAATTTTTTCAGGTCTGCCTATTCCGCAATAGTGGCACCTGCCACGAAAAATGTTTCTTCATTCTTCATTCTTCATTCTTCATTTCTTAATCGTCGTCAGACGAATAGCGGCGTGGCCCTCATCATGGTGCTCGGACTCCTGACGGTCATGGTCCTTTTGGCGGTAACCTTTGCCGTCTCCATGCGCACCGAACGGCTTGCCGCCGGCAATTATGCCGATACGGTCCGTGCCCGGGAGTTGGTGCAGATTGGACTCGCGCGGGCAATGAATGATCTGGCGCACAATCTTGGGCCAACCGGATTATATCAGCCGGGTGGAAAGGCATATCCGAGCTGGAATGTGACCAATTCGTATTATACAAACGATGTGAATGGCAATGCGCGCTGGAATTATACAAACGCAGTTATTCAGAAATCGGCGACCAATTATGTCCCTCATATTTTATGGACAGAAGCGACCAATGTGGATAGATCAACAGATTTAAATCCTTCCAATCACTGGTTGCCGGTTGAATCTGTGACTCCGCCTGCTCCTGGTCTTCCGAACGAAACTAATCTCATGGGCCGGGTGGCCTATATTATTCTCAACTGCTCCGGTTTGCTTGACGCCAATTATGCTGGCGGCGCGGCCGGACTAGGCGGCGGCGGCACTACACGGGCAGGAGCTTCCAATCCAAATGATATTGCGATTGCAAATCTGGATGAAATTTCAGACAAGGAAAGCGCCTTCCTGATTGCCAGATCAACCAACATCCGTTATGAGACTGTCGCGCAATTAAATACCATGGGGGCCTTTTATGCGCCCGCGACCAATTTGTTTGTCTATTCCCGCGCTTTACCGGGATATTGGAATACCAATCCTCCTATCGGCGTGGGGACGCAGGTGAATCTAAGCGGCTCGGTGGCGGATTTGATGGTGTCTGAGCGAGTAGCGGCAATAACAAATGCCTTTACCAATATTGGTTTCAGTGCGATTGAGGCCGGAGTCCTGTTCAGTAATATGATTGATTATGTGGATGAGGATTCAAGCCCATCCAGCCTGGAATATTGCGTTGAATCCGTGCCGATGATCAATGAGATAGCGATCAGTAACAGGATTGAACAGATTACCGGCGGCGCATCGCCTACCTATCAAAGTTATGCAGACGTGGATATTGAATGGTGGTATCCATTCGTTACAAGCAATAGTGGCACATATCAATTGCAGTGCACGGCAGCAAATATCGTTCCTGTAGGTCCCGCAGGCCTTCTTCCTTCGCTTTCTCCGCCTTGGTCTCAGCCTTTTACGCTGGCGGTTAATGGTATGGGGGTGATTCATATGCCTCTTAATTCTCCGGCTGCGCCATCTAGTGACAATAGTATTACTTTTAAGGCAACATTATCATTTGACATTTTGCGAAACGGCCAAACGGTAGACCGCGTAAGTTCACTTGAGATTATCAGCGTTTCTGCACCGGTTGGGCAAGTGAGTTGGACTAACAGAGAATGTATTGATCCACGATTCAACCTAAATCTCAATCAATGGACGAATGCGACGGGTGCTTCCGTGCATAGTCTGGGATACACCAACGCAGTAACAATAAATTGGTGGAATGCTAATCCAGACTATGATGTAAGTCCGGACATGTTTGCGTCAAACATAAATATACGATCCGTAGCCGACATGGGGTATCTAGTATATGCGCCATGGAAGACAATCAAACTCTATGGTACAGCTCGTAATCGGGTGCTTGATGTCTTTGGCCTTTCAACGAATGCCAGCGATATTTATATAACAAACACTGTGTATTATGGTCGGGTGAACTGCAATACGAATCTTGCAAGTAACGTGACTGCGGTTGTTTTTGCAGATATGCCGGTTGATAAGTATCCAGGGGAGCCATCGGTTCATCCGTTAACTATGGAGCAAGCGCATTCGGTTGCCACCAATATTTTCCGCGGCGGAATATGCACGAATCTTTCCGACATTGGCCGAAGTCTGACTAACTTTCCGGCAGGAAGCACCGAATTGGAAAAAGAGTCATATTTTCGTAACAGTATGAATCTCATTAGCATCCGCCAGAACATGTTCACAATCATCATTGAAGCCCAGGCGGCCTCGGGTGGTAATATTCCCAAAAATCCGGCCAGACAGCGGGCAGTGGCGATTGTATGGCGCGACCCATATACCGGCGAAATGTTCGTCCGGCATATTAAATGGTTGGGAGACTGATTAAAGAAGGCACATTGGCAGAAGGCAGTAGTCAGAATGGAGTAATGAGACGCACTCTTTGTAATTGACTTAACATCGCAGCCGTTTACAATTCAGTTATGAAAAATATGGGAAAAGTATTGCTTAATTCCAGCAGATATAACGGCAAATATATCGCCATAATGAGCGCCGAAGATCATACTCTTGTTGGCGTCGGCGATATTCCCGCAGACGCTTTGAATAAAGCGAGAAAGAAAGGTGTAAAAAATCCTTTTATTCTCTATATCCCGGATAAAAATTCTGTGCATATCTATCATGCTGGTTAAAGATTACCCTTTCGTAAAAATGCGTCCCGGCGATGTCGCCCGGCCATACCTTCCGGTAACAATTATAAATCCGGAAAATAATAAAAAACTGAATGTGTTTGCCCTGATAGACACCGGCGCCGATGAGTGCGCTTTGCCGGCCTCGTTTGCCTCGCCGCTAAAACATAATCTGCAATCAGGTTATCATAAAAAGATAAGCACGGGCAATGGTGTAACCATGGCATATAGCCATACCGTCTGCATAAAGACGTTTGGCTTTTCAACTGAAAATGTTCTGGTTGATTTTATGCCGAATCTGCGTGTTCCATTGCTGGGCGTTAAAAGCTTTTTGTGTGATTTCATTCTGAATATTGATTATCCTAATAAATTGTTTTCTATTCTATAAAAAACGGCCTTCAGTAGGGATGCGCGGCTGTGCCTTGCGGCGTAGCCAGGTTGTTTGTTGACGGGGAGACTAGATCATGTCACGGGGCTCAAAAACAATTACATTGTTTATCTGGCTGCTGCTTGGGGCAATCTTTGTCTGGATTTTGTCGCATGTGCATATAACGAAAATAAAAAGCGTCCTGCCTGCGAATCAAACGCAAAACGTTCCGGCGCAACCCTCGGCACAGTCCGCGCCGGCACAACAACCAGCGCAAGCCGCTCCGGCGCCCCAGCCAACAATAAAAAAATATGAATTTAAAAAACCGCGGCCGGTCGGCGGGGCCGGAAAAACCAGAACACATAAAGGGTTTGATGGAGAGGTTAAGTGAAACATCCCGCGTTTTTATGCTTCGCGGCCTACTATGCCGGAATGAAATTGACTGAAAATCAGTGACGGAAATTATGTCATTTCTTTAATAAAAATGTTTGACATTGATCATGATAAAATTAAAATGATTTCATTTATTTCAGCCTAATTCTGAACCCGGAATTTTTAACCACGACCCGGATAATAATGTCAGCGAGGTGCCGCATGAATAGAAGTTTTTTACGGAAAACGATCTTAATGATCATTTGCGCCATGTTTTCAATTTTTTCCGCCCATGACGCCTTTGCCCAGGCGCGCAAAGCCGGGGCTGGGGCGGCTGCCGCAGCCGGGGGGCCGGCGGCCGCCGGACGGGAAGCGATTGTCGCCAGAAAAGTGGAGATGACAAAAGTCAGAACGCCGGATTACAGCAGCAGCTACAATGAGGCCACCACAACGCCGGGCGATTGGACAAAAGTCATGCTTAGGTTTGACACCGAGGCCGAGTGGACCGACCAGCTTGAGATGCGGTTTTATATTGTCGTCAAGCATCCCAGGACCGGCGCGTATACGATGTTCACCGGCACATATGTTTATTCCGATATCCCCAAGGGGCGCAATCATCAGGCGGCCGTGTTCTTAAAGCCGCGGACCACGGAGCGTTTCGGAGCGGCCGAGCGCGCGGCCGTGGAGCTGTATTCCAAGGGCGAAGTTGTTTCCGCGGCCAGTTTCCCGGAGGACAACAAGCCGTGGTGGCGCACCGCGACCGTCCGCTCGGTGGAAGGTTATGTGATAGAACGCGCCCAGACTCCGTTTGCCAACATTGCCAGCGATAATTACGAAATGCCGAAGGGAAAATAGGATAAAGAAAGAGATCAGAGGTCAGAGGTCGGAGATCAGCCTTAGGTCAGTCTGACTTCTGACCGCTGACTTCTGATCTTTGATTAGGAACTATGCCATTATTTGGACCAGACAGGGTAATAGCGGTTGATGTCGGCGCCAGCCAGCTTAAGATCGGCGAATTTTCATTCGGCCGCGCCGGCATGGAGCTTACCGGTATTTATCAGGTCCCGCTGGGTATTGATTTTTCCGAGGGGGCCGATACGACCCTGGCGGTCGTTGACGCGCTCCAGAACACAATCAAGGCAAGGAAAATACGTCCGGCGCCGGTGGTTATGTCGGTTACCGGCCAGTCGGCGTTCCTGCGCCTTGTCAAACTGCCGCCCGTAAAACGCAGCAAGATATACCAGACCGTTCTTTACGAGGCCCAGCAGAATGTGCCTTTCCCCATGAACGACGTGGTCTGGGATTATCAGCTTATGGGGTCCGGTTCCGCCGAGGGCGAGTTGAACGTCATGCTGGTGGTCATCAAGAAGGATATTATTGAAAACCTGACCGATTGCGTGGAGGCGGTCGGGCTGGAAGTGGAAATGGTGGATGTGGCGCCCATGGCGCTCTATAACGCCGTCAGTTATAATTACGGCGACCTGGGCGAATGCACGCTGGTGATTGATATCGGCGCGCGCTCAACCAATCTTGTCTTTATGGAACCCGGCCAGTTCTGGAGCCGCAACCTTCCCCTGATCGGCTCGGGCAATATGATTACCCAGCAGTTGATGAAGGAATTTGAGCTCCCCTTCAAGGATGCCGAGGAATTAAAATTTGCCCACGCCACCGTGGCCTTCGGCGGCGCCTATGAGGATTATTCTGACAAGGTGATTTCCAAGGTCTCCAAAACCGTCCGCGGAGTGATGACCCGTTTGCACATTGAGGTGGAACGCTCCATTAATTTTTATCGCACCCAGCAGGGCGGCCAAGCCCCGAGCCGGATTCTCCTGGCCGGCGGCGGTTCGGTTATCGCGCGCACGGACGAGTTTTTCAAGGAAAAGACAAAGGTGGAGGTGGAGTATCTGAATCCGTTCAAGAATGTGATTGTCAGCGATGTGATCACGGAGGAGGAAATCGGACGGTGCGCCCACCTCATGGGCGAAGTCGTCGGCGTGGGCTTGCGCCATGCCCTGCCATGTCCGCTTGAAATCAACCTCATTCCGCCGAAAGTGGCCTCCGAGCGCGCCTTCCGGCGCAAACAGCCTTTTCTCATTGCCGCCGCCTTCGGAATGGTATTGGTGGCGCTCCTCTGGCTTTTTTATTTTTCAGTCATGACCGAAAAACTGAATGAAAAAAAGTTGAAAATTGCCGAACGCGTCGGCCAGTTGGAGATTGTTGAGGCCAAGATAGCGCCGATTGAAAAAAATCAAGCGGTTCTGAGGCAAAAAACTGAAAAATTAACGGATGTTGCCCGGCAACGGACCCGCTGGCTGGAAATACTGAACGGAATTCAGGTCTGCATGCCGGACGGCATGTGGCTCGTTTCTTTGACGCCGGTGAAAAAACTTCCCTCCGCCGGCGCCGCGAGTCAGACCGGCGGAAGACAACACCGGGGCGCGCCAACGGCCGCGCCCGAGGCGGAAACGGGTTTTACCACAATTACCGTCAAGGGGCTTATCTTTGCCGACAAGGCCACCGATAAATCAATCTCGCAATTCCGGGATTGCCTGCGCACTTCGCCCCTGTTCGGCGAAGGCACGGAAATCCGCCTGGCGCCCATGCCGGCCCGGGATGATTTTGCGCGTTCTTTTGAGATGGAAATTGAGCTGAAAGGTGAAATGCAAAATGCAGAATGAAGAATGCAGAATGTTCAGAAAACTTTGTGCCTGCTGCCTTCTGCCTTTGTGCCTTCTTAAAACATGAATCTGCTTAAAAAATATATCTGGCTGGCAATCAGCGTGGGGGTGGCCCTGGTCCTCTTGGCCGTGGTCGGCGCCCGCCTTTTCTTTGTGTTTAAAAATTATCAGAAGGAAAAACAGGAATTGGATGCCGCCCGGACGCGCGTTGAGCAATTGTATCAGAGCAAAATTTTTCCTTCCGCGGCGAATATCGCCAGGGAAAAGGAAAAGCTGGCCGACCTGGTGGATGAATACAACGAGCTGGACGGCTGGCTCAGCGCCGGCCAGATCACGCCGCAGGAGATGGAAGCGGCGGAATTCATGACTTTTCTTGAAAACACCCTGCGCCGCATCAGAGATCAGCTTCAGGTCGGCCGCGTGGTCTTCCCCGATAAATACACCTTCGGGTTTGAAAAATACGCGGGCGGACAACTGCCCATGCCGAAAAATATCCCGCGTCTGCTCCAGCAGTTGAAAATTACCGAAAATATCTGCCGGATTCTGCCGGATTCCGCCGTGAGTGAATTGATTTCCTTTGGGCGCGACGAGTTTGAATCTGTTTCCGGCGGAACCGCGCCGGATGCCCAGGCCGGCCGCCGGGGCGCGCCACCGCCGGCTGCCGTTCCGTCCGCTGCCGTTGCGCCGGGTGAAAACCTCGTTTCAACCCAGCATTTCAAGATAGCCTTTCGCGCGCGGGAGAGTTCGGCGTTTGATTTCCTCAACCGGTTGGCGTCTTTGCCCATGTTCACCGCCATAACCTGGGTTGAAATAAACAATCCGCGCCAGGAAACCGCCATGACCGGCGCCGGGGCGGCCCAGCCGGCTGCCGCTGAAAAGCCTAAAGCCACCGCTAAGGACCAGGGTGGCCAGGCCAGCGAAGTAACGCGCGAGAAACGTATTATCCTCGGACGGGAAGAAGTTGAAGTGAAGGCGGAGTTTGATGTTTATAATTTTGGGCCATTTGTTGATTTCAAGGAAGGACGAACTGAGGGGAGAAGGGGCAAGCCGGCGCCGTAACGGCCGCAGGCACAAAGGCAGAGCATGAAAAAGGACGAAATAATAAACCTGATCCGCGCCAGTTACGATAAGATTATCTTGATCGTTGTCCTGTCGGTTATTCTGGTGTCGCTTTTGATTCTCATTCTTTCCGTCGGACGCGAAAAAAAATCGCTGGCCGATAACCAGTGGGAGCCCGAGCGCGCAAGGCCGGAAAAGCGGGGCGACCAATTGGCCGCGGCGGTTTGCGACGCGATTGAAACAGTTGCATCGCCGTTTCAACTCAGCGGGACCACGCGCATGGTTGTCTCCGAGCTGAGAGTGAATTGCGTCAAATGCGGCCGGCCCATCCCGGTTACCGCCGAAACATGTTCCTACAGCAACTGCCGCGCGCCACAGCCGAAACTTGTCTCACCCGAAACCAGGGACTCTGATTTTGACAGCATGCCCGACGAGTGGGAAAAGCGTTACGGGCTCAATTCCAATATTGATGACGCCTCCCAGGATGCCGACAGCGACCGGTTTACAAATCTGGAAGAATTCAAGGCCGGCACTAATCCAAAAGATTCCGCCGATACGCCCCCGCCGGTGTCAAAATTGCGCGTGCTGAAGGCCGGCCGGATTCCCTTGCCCCTGGTTTTCGGCGGCGCCCAGCGCTCAAAGGATGACACGCTTTTCCTGATCAAAAACAAACGCACCGGCCGCGATCATTACCTCCATATCGGCGAAACACTGGATGGCTATACCATAACGGGCTACCAGCCGAAAACAGAAAAGGTGAACAAGGGCACGTTTGAAATTGAAGAGGATGTCTCGGTTTTGAAACTGAGTAAGGATGGCAAAACCTTTGACTTAATGGTCGGCGACAAGGGCGAAAAGCAGGGCGAACTGGCCGCCTCGCTCATTTATTTGATTGACAATGTCAAAATGCTGGTTAAAAAAGGTGACATCATTTCTCTTAAAAATAATAGGTATAAAGTTGTTGACATCGCAGGCCAGAATGTTACTGTAACTGACATGCAGTCGGGCGAGGAAATCGCCCTTGAACCCTTTGAGGGAGCAGGCAAATAGTGAGAAAAGCGGCAATTTATTTTTTTGGCCTGGTCCTCTTGACTGCCGGACTTTTTATCCTGAATGCCCAGGATGATCTGCAACCCCCCGATAATGCCCAACCCGCGGCGGCTCAGTCAAACGCCGTTGAAGTATCCGCTGAGAAAAACAATACGACCGAAGCCGCGCCGGCCGGCCAGGGAAAAATGGCCGGCGAACAGACCGCCGTTTCGTCCGAAACCAATGCCGCTGTCCTTCCGGCGCAGAAGGAAATCAAACCGGAACAGCCCAAGACTGAATCCGCCGCTGAAACAAATGTTACTGCCGCCCCGCCGCAGACCGCTCCTGACGCGGCAAAACCGGAAAAGCCGAAACAGGAATCTTCCGCCGAAAGCAAGGACGCGAACGCGGCAGGATCGGGAAAAGCGACCGGTTTTGAAATTGACCGCGGCGGCCCAGCCGGCAAGGAAAAGCCCGGCACGGAGGCCGTCCAAAAAACATCGGCGGCAGTTCAAAAAACGGCTGGGGATGAAAAACCGGCCCCCGCAGTGAAGGGAGAAAGCAAGGGATTGTTTGGAAGATTGTTCGGCAAGAAAACGCAAGAGGAGAAACAGTCGGCGGCCCAGCCGGTTGTTGCCGGCGAGCAGGGCAAGGCGGCGAACAAAGAACTGACGCCGGAAGAACTGCTGGCCGCGCAAGAGGAAGTGCGACGGCAGGCGGGCGAGATTGAGGGATTGAAAAAACTTGACCAGGCCTATCAGGAGATGAGCCGGAATGAATTTGAAAACGCGCTTAAATCCTTCCAGGAGGCTTTGAGCGCCATGCCGGTGCGGCCGCATACGGTTGAGACCAGGCAGAAGGCCATGCGGAGCGAAGCCGAGTGCGCCTATCGCCTTGCCTTGAAAAACTACACGGAAGGCAATATCAAGGAGGCCCGGGATGGCATCAATCGCGCGCTTGAATTTTATCCGGCGCACCGCGGGGCCGCGCGTCTGAGCGAACGCATCCGGGAGGATGAAGCGCGCCGCGCGCAAATTGAGTCCCAGCCCATTCCGCCGAAAAAGTCGCCCGCTTATCTGGATAAACAGAAAAAAATCAAGTCTGAAACCCAGCGCGGCCGTGAATACATGGCCATCAAGGAATATGACAACGCCGAGAGTGAGTTCAGGAGCGTGCTCGGGACTGACAGGTTAAATTCGGAAGCCACCGCTAATCTTAAGAAAATTGCCGAGACGCGTTATAATTTTGAGACGGATGATTTTCTGCGCACACAGGCGGAAATGCTGGCCCAGATTCGCGCCGCCTGGACGCCGCCGGTGAAAAAAATCTTCACCGGCCCGAAAGGCGAAACCGCCGAAACGATTATTACCTCCCAGGCCCGCCGGCGTCTGCTGGACAAGTTGAACAATATCACGATAGAGAAGATTGACTTCCGGAATGCAAATATTCTGGACGTCATCACTTACCTGCATCAACAGAGCATTGTAAGCGACCGGGATCAGACGCCGGGTGAAAAGGGCGTCAATATCATTCTTAATTTACGGCGGCCCGGCCAGCCAGGGATTGCGGCTCCGGCTGCGCCGCAGCCGGAAACGGCCGATGTCTTTGCCGCGGAAGGGGCCAAACCGGCGGCCGGGGGCGCTGAAACCGGCGGCATTCCTTCCATTACCCTGACGCTGACCCGCATTTCCCTGATGCAGGCCCTGAAATATATCACCGAATGTTCGGATTTAAAATACCGCATTGAAGAAAATGTGGTGGTTATTTTTCCGGCCAATGTCGCGTATGGCGAATTGGAAACGCGAACCTATAAAGTCCAGCCATCAATTGTTGAAACTTTCATGGGGGGCGGCACGGGCCAGCCCGCGGCCGGCGGCGAAGGCGACAAACTTGAGCTTGGCGCCGGCGGCTTGGGGGCGGCCACGACGGAACGGAAGGACATGAAACAATTTTTCATTAATGCCGGCATTCCGTTCCCGGAGGGAACTTCCATTGTTTATATCCCGGCTCAAACCCTGCTTATCGTTAAAAACACGTCGGAAAGCCTTGAAAACTTTGAACGTTTGCTCAACAAACTTAATGTGCCGCCTGTGCAGGTGGAAATAGAAGCCCGCTTCGTTGAAATCGGCCAGACCGACCTTGAAGAACTCGGGCTGGAATGGTTGTTGACTGACAACTGGAAGCTTGCCGAAAAGCAGTCCGGTCTTCCTCCCAGCATGCGCGAACGCATTCAGATGAATAAAAACAACATTACCAAAGGATTGCGCGAACTGAATCTGAGCGGCGGCAGCGCCGTGCCTGCTGTCAGCGGCACCATGGGCAGCATTGTGTCCATTTCCAGCATCCTGACCAATCCGGAATTGACGGTTGTTCTCCATGCTCTGGAACAGAAAACCGGCGCCAATCTGCTCTCCGCGCCGAAGGTAACCACCAAAAGCGGCAGTCAGGCCGAAATCAAGGTCGTGGAAGAGATTATTTATCCGACGGAATATCAGCAGCAGGCGCAGTCAATCGGAACAACCTCAGCCGGAAATCAAAGCCTGGTGCAGATCGTTGTCACGCCTTCTGCTTTTGAAACGCGCGATACCGGCGTTATCTTGCAGGTTACCCCCACGGTCGGCCCGGATAACGAGACGATTGATCTGGCCATGGTTCCGCAGGTGGTTGAACTGGCGGAATGGAAGGACTATGGCTCTGATGTCCCCACGGGAGACGCGAACAGGACACAGCATCTTACGCTGAATCAGCCCTTTTTCCACAGCCGGTCAATTACCACCAGCATTTCCATCTGGGACGGCCAGACCGTTGTTATGGGCGGATTGATTACCGAACAACAGCAGAACTCGGAAGATAAAATTCCGCTACTGGGCGATATCCCCCTGGTCGGCTACCTTTTCAAAACCAAGACCAGCCAGAGCGTGAAGAAAAATCTTTTAATTTTTGTTACCGCAAACCTCGTTGATCCGGCCGGCAACAAGATCAAAAAAGAAACTGCCGTCCCCTTGCCGACAACCGCCGCCGCCGGTGTTATTTCCGCCAATCCATAATTGAATGTGAAGGATGCAGGCGGGCGACTTTATTACGTCAGGCATGACTCGGAGCGGGCCTTTCCGCTTAGTCCCGGACAAGGACGGGATAAAAAACTATCTCTATTATTCCCCAAATGAATTCAAGAATTGTCCTGGTTGATGCGCTGGGAATGATTTATCGGGCATTTTATGCGCTTGCCGGGCTCTCAACCAGCGCGGGCAAGCCCACCAATGCCGTGTTCGGATTTATCAGGATGCTCGGCCAGATTAACCGCATCTGGCATCCGACCCATGAACTGGTTGTTTTTGACGGCGGCATTCCCGAGGAACGCCGCCGCCTGCTGGGGAGTTACAAGGCCCAGCGCCCGGCCATGCCCGACCAGTTGCGCGTCCAGCTTGCCGATATTCAGGATTATCTGGACGCCGCCATGATCAAGAGCGTGCGCATGGAAGGCAAGGAGGCGGATGATATCCTTGCCTCCGCGGCGGTAAGCGCCGCGGGCTCCGGCATTGAAACATTGGTGGCCACTTCGGACAAGGATTTAATGCAGATCGCGGACGAGCGCATTGCCCTTATCGCTCCGGGAAAAGCCGAGCATAAAATCGGGCCGGAAGAAATTTGCCGCAAAACCGGCGTTCAACCGGGACAGATCGTTGAATGGCTGGCATTGACCGGCGACAGCTCGGATAACATCCCGGGTGTGCCGGGCATCGGCGCAAAAACAGCCGCCAAGCTCCTCAATGAATGGGGTTCAATCGGAGAAATGTTTAATCATCTTGAACAGCTTAAACCGGACAAGGCGCGTTCTCTTCTGGAGACCTGCCGGCAGGATGTGCTTAGAAATATTCAAATAATAACATTGGATAAAAACATCAAATTGCCCTGTCCGGTGGAGGAAACAAAGGTCGCCCCGCCTGACACGGAACGCCTGCGTTCTTTTTATACCCGGATGGAGTTCCATTCGCTTGCCGCCGGCTTGTAACCCGACAGAATTTCGCCGTTCCCTTTCACGCCGCTGCAATCAGTCAAAACCTTGAAAATGAATTTTACGAAAACAATCTGGATTTTTTTTATCATGGCGCTCCTCTTTGTTTCCGGCCTGGCGGTGAGGCGCGCGATCTTGACGGCCCAGTATGAACATTACGGCCGTCCCTTGCCTTTTAGCCTGGAATGCGCCTTGAACTTTCGCCACGTGCGCATGCTTGTTTCAACCGGCGTCCTGCCGGTCATTGATAAATCCGTCCAGTATCCGGGCGGGGTGCATGTCCGGCGGACTTATGAAATCGGCTCGGAATATATTTGCGCTGTTCTGGCGCGTCTTTTCCGGCAAAATATTCCGCTCGCGGAGCGCGTGCGCTGGATTTCGGGGCTCTGGTTCTGCCTTGGGATTCCGGCTGTTTTTCTCTGGCTGTGGTGGTGGCAACGGTCGGTTTTCGGGGCAACGCTGGCCGGGGCTTTTTATGCCTTGTCGCTGGCCAGTGTTATCCGTTCAACCGGCCAGGAGCTTTCGCATGAAAATTTTGCACTGCCATTGCTTCTGGCGCATTTTGCGGTTTCAGCCCTGGCAGAAAGAGAAGATATGCGTTTTCGGACGTTCATTTGCCTGGGCGTTGTTTCCGCTCTCTTGCTTGCCTGCGCTCTCATGCTTTGGGATTTGATCCAGTTTTATATTATCATCTGGGCCCTGCTCGGCTTTATCCGCGCTGTGCAAGGCGAGTATTTCCAGGACTTCCGGCGGCGCCTGAAATGGTCTTTTGCACTGGCAGCTCTTGTCCTGGCGGCCTTGTTGAACCCTTATCTCCGTGCGCATGGATTTTTCTGGTCGCCCGCCATGCTTGTGGCCTATGGCACGTTATTTGCAATGTGTTCTGGTTGGTTTGCCTGCCCGCAGTGCTATGCACGGCATTGCAGGCGGGTCATTCCCGCGAGCCTACTCCGCCGTAGCAAAGCCTCTGGCTGCGAAGGCCGGGAGGCGGGAATCCAGTCCGCCAGCACCAGTGGGCGGATGGATTCCCGTTTGCACGGAAATGACAGAAGGAGATTATTGCCGGTCCCTCCCTGTCGTCCTTGTCCAAAAAAATGGGGTGCCATGTTACTGCGGATCGGCCTGGCCCTCTTGCCGCTGATGGCCGGATTTTTACTGTTCCATGAATATGCGCAATCCTATCATCATTTCGCGGAGCTGATTTATGCGAAGATAATCTTTTTTAATGCTAAGCCGGCTGATCCTTCCTTGCTTACCTTTGCCCAGCGGATCCTCTGGGTGCCCGCCCTTCATTCCGCAACTTTTTCCTTGACAAAAATGCTTTTTCCTTTTAGTCTTCCCTTGTTTTTAGTTTCAGCAATCATATTTTTGTTTAATCCTCGCTGGCGGACTGATCCCGAAATAACAGGGCTTCTTTTTTTCAGTTTCATGTCTTTAATGGCATTTATCCTCTTTGTGCGTCTGCATGTGTTTGCCGTAATTGGTGTTGCGGCTTCCATCGGTCTCCTGGGCGCATGGGTTGTGCAACGGAGGAATATGTGCGTGCGGGTTATGGCCGCATTTTTTTTGATGGCCGGCGCGGCCGCCGAAGGGGCCAATGTTTTGCGCGATCCGCTGCGCTGGGGGGGCACGCAGCCCTATCTCAAAGAGCGCCTGGAACTTGTTGACTGGCTGAAGGCCAATACGCCCGGCCAGCCGGTTTTGGCGAATTTCGGGATCAGCGCCTTTGTGCTCGCTTACGCCGATTGCCCGATTATTCTGCATCCGAAATTTGAGTTTACGGATATAAGAAAGCGCACGCAGGAATACGGTGAAATGCTTTTTAAGGCTGATGAAGGACGTTTCCGCTCATGGGCCAACCAGTTTGGGGCGGTTTTTTATATTTACTCGCTTGGCGAATTTACGAACGTGCATCCCGAGGCGCAGATGAGATATTTTGTGGACGCGCTTAATCCTCCGCCGGCGGCGCCGGCGCGCTTGTTTGAATTCAAACCGCTGGCCCCGCGCTGGTTCGTGTTTCTTTGGGGTAACGCCAAATATCGCGTGTTCCGCATTATTACTCCGGCCGACGAGCAGACCGCCAAAAATAAGGCCGCGGAAGCCCGGCTGAAGATTTCACATGGCCTCTTGAGTCAGGCGGAAATAGAGGCCAAACATGCCCTCCTTTATGATCCCGGCAATAAAAACGCCCAGGAGGCCATATTGCGGATTGATGTATTGAAGAGAAAATGACGGATTTTCAGTTTCGGCGCTGTATCGGACTGCCATGAAAAAACTATGTGTCACCGGCGGAATAGCCTGCGGAAAAAGTTCCGTTGGCGAAGTACTGCGGAAATTGGGGGCCAGGATCATTGAGGCCGATGAAGTCTGCCATGAGCTGTTTCGCTGCGATCGCTCCCTTATCCGCCGGATCGTTGCTTTTTTCGGGCCGGGAATTCTGGACCGCAGCGGCGGAATTGACCGGCGTGCGCTTGGCCGGATCATTTTCCGCGATGCGGAAAAAAGGGAACGGCTGAACGCCTTGGTTCACCCCCGCGCGCGCCGGGTGATCAATGCCTGGCTGAAGGCGCAGAAGGCGCGCGCCGGCGTGTCGGCGGCAATTGTTCCGCTCGCTTATGAAGCGGGATGGGGCCGCGGCTGGGATGCGGTCATTTGCGTCGCCGCGCCGCTGCCCGCGCAGATTTTGCGTTTGAAAAGGAAAGGATTTTCCGAGAAGGAAGCCAAGGCCAGAATCGCGGCCCAGATGTCTTTGGCTGAAAAAATGAACCGGGCTGATTATGTTGTTTTTAATGCCGGAACTGTTGCCGATTTGCGACAGCAGACCATGTTGGTGTTCCGGAACGTCAAGGAGAAAGCGGAGAAGCACTATGGAAGAAAGAAATAAACGAGAAGATACAGTCATCAAACGGCGGGGCCGCAATCAGCGTTACAGCAAAAACAGGACGCCGTCCATATCCAAAATTTATACTGATTCCGACCCCATCCCGCCGCGCAATAACGGCAATGGGATGGAGACGGAAAAAGTCTCTCCGGTGAACGAGCGGCCGGGCGCGACCGGCGACCTCAAACAGCCGAATGGCGCCGTGCCCGTCGCCGAAAACCGCCCGGTTGGCGAACCTGCCGGCGCTGCGGCCGTGTCCGCGCGGGGCAGCGGAAAATCAATGCATCTTTCCGACTTACAGAAGAAAAAGGTGCCGGAATTAAACGAAATGGCCTCATCCTTCGGCCTCATGGATTTGGGCGCCCTGCGCAAGCATGAGCTAATTTTTGAGATTCTCAAGGCCAACGCCCGTTTGAACGGCTCCCTCTTCGGCAAGGGAGTGCTGGAAATATTGCCGGATGGATTTGGCTTTCTGCGCTCGCCTTATTATAATTATCTGCCTTGCCCCGAGGATATTTATGTTTCGCCGTCGCAGATCAGGCGTTTTGCGCTTCGCACCGGCGATGCCGTGGAAGGCGAAATAAGGTCCCCAAAGGACAAGGAAAGATTTTTTGCCCTGCTGCGGGTGGATGAAGTCAATGGTGAAAACCCGGAAAGTGCGAACAGCCGGGTGCCTTTTGAAAATCTGACCCCGCTTTTCCCGGACCAGCGCATAATACTGGAACGGGAACACGATGAAATATCCATGCGCGTCATGGATATCTTCACGCCGATCGGCATGGGACAGCGCGGGCTCATTGTCGCCCCGCCGCGCACCGGCAAGACCGTTCTGCTGCAAAAAATAGCCAACAGCATCTCAAAGAACCATCCGAAAATTTATCTGATCGTGCTCCTGATTGACGAGCGGCCGGAGGAGGTCACCGACATGGAGCGCAGCACAAAGGCGCACGTGCTGAGTTCCACCTTTGATGAACCGCCTGAACGGCATATTCAGGTGGCGGAAATGGTGATTGAAATGTCCAAGCGCATGGTGGAATGCGGCCGCGATGTGGTTATTCTGCTGGACAGCATCACGCGTCTGGCGCGCGCCTACAATACCATGCAGCCGCACAGCGGCAAAATCCTTTCCGGGGGCGTTGATTCAAGCGCCCTGCACAAGCCGAAACGCTTTTTCGGCGCGGCGCGCAACATTGAAAACGGCGGCAGTCTGACGATTATCGCCACGGCGCTCGTGGATACCGGCAGCCGGATGGATGAGGTCATTTTTGAGGAATTCAAGGGCACGGGCAACATGGAAATCAGCCTGGACCGCCATCTGGTGGATAAACGCGTCTTCCCGGCGATCAATGTTGAAAAATCAGGAACGCGCAAGGAAGAATTATTGCTTCATCCGGACGAATTGAATAGAATATGGATTTTACGCAAGGCCCTGAACGGCGTGCCATCGGTTGAAGCCATGGAACTGGTGGTCAATAAGTTGAAAAAGACCAAGACTAACGCGGAATTTCTTATAACGATGCACGAATAGGACTCTTGCAAAGATACCGCAAAAGCCCGGTTAATCCTTCATGGTTCACAATTCGTATTTCGCAATTGTGAACTTTAACCTGTGAACCTTGTAACCTAGATAATCATATGAAGATAAAAGTTGAAAAAGCCGGCCCGTGCCGGAAAACCCTGATTGTGGAACAGCCGGCGGATGTGGTGGAGACCGAATATCGCAAGGTCCTTGACGGCTTTGTGCGCTTCGCAAACATTCCTGGTTTCAGAAAAGGCCGGGCGCCTTCCAGCCTGGTTGAGAGTCATTTTGTGAAGGAAATATGGGAGGAAACCAAGGACCGTCTGGTCGCCGGTTCCTATCGCGAAGCGATCAAACAGGCCCAGCTTAACCCCTTGGCGATTCTGGACGTGAAAGCCGAGGCGGCCCCCAAAAAGCCGCTGGTCTATCAGCTTATTCTTGATGTGCCCCCGGAATTCAAACTGCCGAAATACAAACACATTCCCGTCACCAATAAAGAGGTCGCCGTGTCGGATGATGACCTCCGGAAGGCCTTTGAGCGTTTGCTGGAACGCCTGGCAACCATTGAAAATGTTACCGATCGTCCGGCGCGCAAGGGCGACTGGGCGCAGATTGATTACACCAGAAAGAATGATAACGGAAATCAGCCGCCACGTTCCAGCGGCGGGCAGCCCGACAAGTTCGCGTCCGGACGTAATTTCTGGCTGACAGTCGGCGAAGATGACACATTGTTGCCGGGGTTGGCGGAATCGCTCGCGGACATGCCGGTCGGGGGCCGAAAGGAAGTTGCCCTGCAGCTTCCGGCTGATTTCAAAACACCGGAGCTGGCCGGCCAGCGGGCTGTCTACGATGTGGCGCTGAAGGCCCTCCGCGAACGCAAAAAGCCGGTTTTGGATGACGCCTTGTTTCAGTCAATGGGCGTGAAATCGGAAACAGAACTGCGGGATAAAATGAAGTCCACCATGCTGGCCGAAGCGCACCAGCATGAAAAAGAACGCCAGAAAAAGGAAATCATTGATTATCTTCTTGCGCACACGACCATGGACCTGCCCGAATCAATTGTCCAGGAGGAAATCCAGCATATGTTCGCTTCCATCGCGCGGGAACGGCTTATGCGCGGATCAACCCGGGAACAGCTTGCCTCCCAAAGGGATGAAATACTTACGGCCGCGACCAAAACCGCCGGGGAAAAGGTGAAGCTGGGCTATGTCCTGCACAAGATCGGCGAGGAGGAGAAAGTTGTTGTGGAAGACGCCGAGGTTGAACGGGAAATTCAGAATATGGCCCAGCATTACCGCATGGCGCCCGAGGAACTGAAAAAGGAGCTTGAAAAGAAAAAGGAAATGGACGCCATCCGCCATGAAATCCGGATGAATAAAATCCTTGATTTTCTGCTCGCCGGCGCAATGGCGGAAGAAAAAGGTCTTATGACGCGGTTGTTCGGGGGCGACAAACAGAAAGAAAAATGAAGCCGGGGCCGCCCCCGAGACGCTTCGCGTGACTGTCATTCCCGTGTAAATGGGAATCCAGTTTTCCGCCACGGGCAGATATTCCTGTGGCATGAGAGTTTTCCGGATTCCCGCTTCCGCGGGACAGAAAAGCGCGAGCGAGAGATAGATTTGAAATTAACTAAATATTAAGAGGTGAAATTATGAATGAAAAAAATCAAATGCTCGTGCCGATGGTGGTGGAACAGACCGGACGCGGCGAGCGGGCTTATGACATCTATTCGCGTCTTTTGAAAGAGCGGATTATTTTTCTGGGAACGGCCATAACCGACGAGGTCAGCAGTCTCATCGTGGCCCAATTGCTTTTCCTGCAGGCCGAAGATGCCGCCAAGGAAATCAGTTTCTACATCAATTCCCCCGGCGGCTCGGTGACGGCCGGCATGGCCATCTATGACACCATGCAGATTATCAAATGCGATGTTGCCACCTGGTGCGTCGGCCAGGCGGCCAGCATGGGCGCGGTTCTGCTGGCCGCCGGCACCAAGGGCCGGCGCTTTGCGCTTTCCAATTCGCGCATCATGCTCCATCAGCCCTGGGGCGGGGCCGAAGGCGCTGCCGCGGATATCAGCATTCAAGCCACCGAAATTCTGCGGTTGCGCGACATTCTGAACGGCATCCTCGCCCGGCATACCGGCAAGCAGATTGATACCGTGAAACATGACACCGACCGTAATTTTTTCATGTCGGCCGCCGAAGCCAAGGAATACGGTCTGGTTGATTCCGTGGTGGTCAGCCGCCGCGACATTGAAAAGGCGGAGAAGTAATGGCAAAAAAAAACCAGCCAGCCTGTTCGTTCTGCGGCCGCGATAAGGCCGCCGTCATGCATCTTGTCGTCGGTCCGGGCGTGAACATTTGCAACGATTGCCTGGTTGTTTGCGCGAATGAAATGCAGTCCGGGGGCCGGCCGGCGCCGGCGGCCAAGCCCATGCAGGTTCCGAAACCGCATGAGATTAAAACCATGCTGGATGATTATGTCATCGGCCAGGAACACGCCAAAAAGGTTCTGGCGGTGGCGGTTTACAACCATTACAAAAGACTGGGGCAGGGGATGCTCTTCCCCAAGGATGATCCGCTCGCCGCCGTTGAAATCCAGAAAAGCAATATTCTCCTCGTCGGGCCGACCGGGAGCGGGAAAACATTGCTGGCTCAGACCCTGGCCCGGATTTTGGATGTGCCGTTCAGCATTTCGGATGCCACCCCGTTGACCGAAGCCGGCTATGTCGGCGAAGACGTTGAAAATATTTTACTGCGCCTTATCCAGGCCGCTGACATGGATATCGCGCGCGCCGAAACGGGAATTATTTACATTGATGAGATTGATAAAATCGGCCGCCGGGCTGAAAATGTCTCCATTACGCGCGATGTTTCCGGCGAGGGGGTCCAGCAGGCGCTTCTTAAAATTCTTGAGGGCACCGTTGCCAATGTGCCCCAGCACGGCGGTCGCAAGCATCCCCAGGCCGAGTTTCTCAAAATTAACACCGAAGGCATATTATTCATTTGCGGCGGCGCATTTGTCGGTTTGGAGGAAATTATCCGCCGGCGGATCGGTGTGCGTAAAATCGGCTTTAGCCCTGAGGCGGAAAAGGAAACAGCCCCCTGGCGTCCTGAGCAGGCTGATTCAATCATGGCCGCGGTTGAGCCGGAGGACCTGATCAAATACGGCATGATCCCGGAATTTGTCGGCCGGCTGCCGGTGGTGACGGCCCTGAACGATTTGTCCGAAGACGATCTCGCGCGGGTTTTGACCGAACCCAGAAACAGCATGATCAAGCAATACGAAAAATTGATGGCCATGGAAGGCATAAAATTGACCGTTGATCAGTCCGCTCTCCGGCATCTGGCGCGCCTGGCGATCAGGAAAAAAACCGGGGCCCGCGGCCTGCGCGCCATCCTTGAACATGTCATGCTGGATATTATGTATGACGCGCCCGCGAAAAAGCATGCCCGGGAGTGCCGCCTTACCAGGGCCGTGATAGACGGCCACGCGCGCGGGCTGGAGGAGATCGCGCGCAACATCGCCTGAGATTGCCGCGCGGGCAGGCTAAAGAGACTTCATATTTGTTTGAGCGGCCCAACCGGCTTGTTGGCCTTGTCAAGGGCAATGATGAGCGGGCGGTGGTTCCGCGCTTCATCAGTCGGAACATGGCAGAATGAAAAAATTACCAGCCGGTCGCCGCGTGCCCCAAGTTGCGCCGCGGGACCGTTGAGGCAGATTGTTCCCGATCCCGGCGGCGCGGGGATGACATAGGTTTCAAAACGATTGGCGTTTTCCATGTTGCTGACCATGATTTTTTCGTAGGGAAGCAGTTTGACGGCATCCATCAGGTCGCGGTCAATCGTGAGGCTGCCCTCATAATCGGCTCTGACTTCGGTTACCCTTGCCAGGTGAATTTTTGACTTTAACATTATTGAATACATGATCTGGAAATTATCCGATTATTTGCCGGCGCGCAATAAAAATATGCTGGCCGGCGGCCTGTGTTTGCTTGCCGTCCTGGCGCAATGTTCCGCCCGTGAAATAGAAATCAACATTTTGCATACCTCCGACCTGCATGGTCATCTTGAGCCGGTTGCGGTTGAAGATGCAAACGAGGGAAAGACGGGCGGTCTTTTGCGTTGTGCGGCGCTTATTAACGGGATCAGGGCACAGGCAACCAATGTGGTTTTGATTGACTGCGGCGATTTGTTCCAGGGTTCGGCGGAGAGTTATTTGACGCGGGGCGAAGTAATGGTAAAAGCCGTCAAACATCTGCGCTATGACGCATTGCTGGTCGGCAATCACGAGTTTGACTGGGGGGTTGACCGATTGCGCGCGCTCTACCTGAAGGCGGAAATCCCCGTCCTGACCGCGGGAATTGCGGCGCCTGAAAATAAAACTTTGCCCTGGTCCCGGCCGTTCCTGGTCAGGCAGATTGACGGGGTCAAGCTTGTCATTATCGGCCTGACCAATCCGCTGATTCCAAAGTGGCAGCGCCCGCGCCAGCTTGACGCTCTGCAGTTCCCCGCAACGCTGGATGCCCTGCGCGCGGCGCTGGCCGAGGCGCGCAAGGTCAAGCCCGATATCCTGGTCCTGGCCGTGCATCAGGGCTGGCGTCAATGGGGCGATGATCAGGCCAACGAGATAAACAGCATCGCAAAAGCATTCCCCGATTTTGATCTGATTATCGGCGCGCATACTCACCAGGCCGTTGAGGCGCGGGAAGTCAACCGGATTGTCTATACCCAGGCCGGCTATTACGGACTCTGGCTCGGCAAGGTTTGCTGTGGTTTTGATTCCGAGCGGCGCAAATTGACAAGGATTGAAGCGCGCCTGCTGCCCGTCGGCGCGGATATTTCTCCCGATGCGGCGTTGGAAAAAACAGTTGCGGATGACCTGCGCACTGCGAAATCGTATTTACGCCGGAAGGCGGGGGTTGCTGAAAATGAAACAACATCGGCGGAAAAAACGCCGGGCCAATCTCCGGTTCAGACCCTGATTGCGGCGGCCATCGCCGAGGCCTCCGGCGCTGATGCGGTTTTCCACGGGAACCTCACGGCCGCCGGCCTGCCGTCCGGCACGGTGCGGATGTCGGATGTATGGAGAATTGTTCCCTATGAAAACACCATTGGCAAGGCCTGGCTGACGCCGGAGGAACTGATTGAAATTCTTGAGGAAAACAGCCAATATTACGGCAAATCACAGTTCCGCGGTGTTTATGGCATTACCTATGATTTGAATCCGCGCGCCAAGCCCGGCGAACGGGTGAGTAATCTCTGCCGGAGCGACGGCCGGCCGATAAAGGACCATGAAAGAATCTCCTTCGCCGTGAACAGCTATGACCTGGCTTCGGCCGGCGGCCGTTTTCCGCGCCTGAGGGAAATCATGGAAAAACCGGAGGCAAAACTGGAGGAGACGGATAAGGACACCCGCGAAGCGGTCTTTGATTATCTGAAAAAACATTCGCCGCTTGATATTCAGGCCGTGCCGGGAGCGATTATAAATAGTAGAGGTCATAAGTCAGTAGTCAGAGGTCAGTAAAATGAGAAGCATTGTCATTCCCGCGCAAGCGGGAATCCAGGGTCAGAATAAATATCTGGATTCCCATTTTTATGGGAATGACAGATAAAGAACGGACAAGAGACGGTTTGAAATTACTTTGTGAATTTTGTGCCTTTTTGTGACAAATTTTAAACATGGAAGAGAAAAGAAACAACGAATGGATCACCATTGCCGGGGCCCGCGAGCATAACCTTAAGAACATAACCGTCCGCCTGCCGCGGAATCAGCTCACGGTGATTACGGGCTTAAGCGGGTCCGGCAAGTCCTCGCTGGCCTTTGACACACTTTATGCGGAGGGCCAGCGCAAATACGTTGAAAGCCTTTCCGCCTACGCGCGCCAGTTTCTGGAACAGATGCAGAAGCCGGAGGTTGATTACATTGAGGGGCTTTCGCCCGCGATTTCAATTGAGCAGCGGATGGCCGGCTCCAATCCGCGTTCAATTGTGGCGACCAGCACGGAAATATATGATTATCTGCGCCTTTTGTTCGCGCATGTCGGCCGCCAGCATTGTCCGCGCTGCGGCAAGCCGGTCGCGCGCCAGAGCGCCGAGGAGATTGTTGAGCGCCTGCTTCTGTTGCCCAACCTGACCAAATTGTCCCTGCTTGCGCCGCAGATCCGCGACCGCAAGGGATTGCAGAACGAAGTTCTGGAGCACGCCCGCCGGCAGGGCTTTACGCGTGTGCGCGTGGATGGCGTGATTTATGAGCTTGATAAAATCCCGGCGCTGGATAACAGGAAAAAAGCCGCTCCGCGCGCTGGGCGCAGCCGGCCCAGTCCCCTGGCCGGCATTGGGGCGCAGGGGGGGCGGCACTCCATAGATATTGTGGTTGACCGCCTGGTGATTACGAGTCTGATCCGTTCCCGCCTTACCGATTCGGTTGAGCTTGCCCTCCGGCACGGGGACGGGATGCTGATCGTGCTCCACCAGGATTCCGGCGGCAAATGGCAGGAGACAATTTATTCCGAAAAACACGCCTGTTCCGACTGCGGCATAAGTTTTGAAAAGTTCACCCCGCGTCATTTTTCATTTAACAGTCCCTACGGTGCCTGCCGGGAATGTTCGGGGCTGGGCGTGAAGCTGGTCTTTGACGAGGAATTGATCGTCCCCAACAGCGAGCTTTCCATTGAAAAGAGCGCCATCCGGGCCTGGAAGCGCGGGGGCCGGCGCCAGATAATATATTATAACGGTTTGATGCGCGCGCTGGCCAAACATTACGGCTTTGATTTGAGCGTGCCCTTCAACCAGCTGTCGGACCGCATTCGGAAAATAATTTTTTACGGATCGGGCGAGGAAAACGTCAATTTTGGCTTCTGGCGTCACGGGGCCTATCATCAGTATAAAAGGCCGTTTGAGGGCGTTATCCCGAACCTGGAAAGGCTTTATTCACAGACGGATAGCGACAGCACCAAGAAACGTCTTGAACAGTATATGAGCCGCAGGTTCTGCCGGGCCTGCCGGGGGAGCAGGTTGAAGCCTGAAGTCCTGGCCTGCACCGTCGGCGGAAAATCAATCATGGATGTCTGCCGTTTGTCGATCGGCGGCGCGGCGGTGTTTTTCAATAATCTGCGGCTCGCGGAACAGGAACAGCGCATTGCCGGGGAAGTGCTGAAGGAAATCAGCCAGAGGCTTTCTTTTATGATGGACGTCGGGCTTGATTACCTTACGCTTGACCGTGAAAGCGGCACGCTCTCCGGCGGCGAGGCCCAGCGTATCAGACTGGCGACGCAGATCGGCTCAGGTCTGGTCGGCGTTCTCTATGTCCTGGATGAGCCGAGCATCGGCCTGCATCATCGCGATAACCAGCGTTTGATCAGGACCCTGCAGAGACTGCGCGATATCGGCAACACCGTCATTGTCGTGGAACATGATGAAGACACCATCCGCCAGGCGGATTATGTTCTGGACCTCGGCCCCGGCGCCGGCCGGCATGGGGGCGAGGTTGTCTTTGCCGGCACTCCGCGGGAACTTTTGCTTTGCGAAAAATCGCTCACGGCGCGTTATTTGAACAAGACGCTCAGCATTCCGGTCCCGCACGGACGCCGACAGCCCGGTAGAGAACTGCTGGTCATACAGAAGGCGCGCGAAAACAACCTGAAAAACATCACCGTTTCCATACCGCTGGGACTCATGGTCTGCGTTACCGGAGTTTCCGGAAGCGGCAAAAGCACCCTCATTGACGAGGTGCTGCGCCGGACTTTGTTCCGTCATTTCTACGGTTCCAAAGAGCGGCCGGGCGCGCATCAGACGATCACCGGAAAGGAATATCTGGATAAAGTGGTGGTCATTGACCAGTCGCCGATCGGCCGGACGCCGCGCAGTAATCCGGCCACCTATACCGGTGCCTTTGACTTGATCAGAAACCTGTTTGCGGAGCTTCCCGCTTCAAAAGTCAGGGGATATGGGAAGGGAAGATACAGTTTTAATGTCAAGGGCGGCCGCTGTGAAAGCTGCCGCGGGGACGGCATACTGAAGATTGAAATGCATTTTCTGCCGGACGTGTATGTTACCTGCGAGCAATGCGGCGGACAGCGCTACAACAGCGAGACGCTGGAAGTCCGTTACAACGGCAAAAATATCGCCGAAGTGCTTAACCTGACGATTGACGAGGCCTTTGATTTCTTCGGCCGCATTCCCGCCCTGCGCCAGAAATTGCAGACCTTGTCCGAGGTCGGCCTTGGTTACGCCCAGCTGGGACAGCCGGCCACGACCCTTTCCGGCGGCGAGGCCCAGCGCTTAAAACTTTCCGCGGAGCTCAGCCGGAAAGCCACCGGCCGGACTATTTACCTGCTGGATGAACCCACCACCGGCCTGCATTTTGCCGATATTCAAAAACTTCTGAATGTGCTGCAGCGCCTGCGCGACGCGGGCAATACGATCGTGGTTATTGAACACAATCTGGAGGTGATGAAAACCGCCGATTACATCATTGATTTGGGCCCCGAAGGGGGTGACGCCGGCGGAGAAGTAGTTATTGCCGGCACTCCGGAGGAAGTGGCCGCATGCGAAAAGTCATACACCGGCCAGTTATTAAAACAGATTCTGGTGTCCTGCTGAAAAAATAATGGCTTGGAAAAAGTTTTATACGGGGAAAGCAGAACGGTGCAATCGGGCGGGAACCTGGCTGTTATAAGCCTTAAAAAAAGCGCCTGTTTCGGCTTTGTCCGTCCAGCCGAGCGAAGCCAGTGATTTTCCGACACGCATCAGGTCGCGTCCGGCCCGGCGCCGGCAGATAAACAGATGTTTCCTGACTCCATCCAGGTCCACGACCCAGAGGAGCCACGGCTTATCCCTGGCGCACATGACGTTTTCATGTTTTAAGTCGCGGTTTGAGTAACCGTGGCAATGGAAAGCCGCCATGAGATTCCCATAGGCCTCCATCACTCTTAAACGGACGGCGGGATCAGCGGTTTTTATTTTCAGCCAGTCGGTCAGCTGCTCGGCGTTTTTTACCCCGGCGACAATCATGGCCTCGGACATCAGCAGCCCTAATTTGCGCGCGGCTGACCACGCCAATACCGGCGGGGTCGGCACGCCGTGAGCAATCAGAGCATTGGCCAGCAGAAAGGCGCGCCGGCTTCTTGGCGGGCGAAAGGCGAAGCGCAGGCTGTTAAGAAAATTTTTTGGGCGGTATTTTTTTAATACCAGTCCGTCCTGGTAGACGACCTGACAACCCGGATAGGATTTAAGAATATTACCCGCTGAAAAGAAGTCATCGCCGGTTTGGAGAAATTTTTGTAATTCAACATCAGGAATTTTCAACGGTTGCCCAGCGCTAGGCGGGGGCGGTGCCCCCGGACCCGCCTGCGCTGAAACTGCTTCGGTGGGCAGGCCGGCTTCAGCGAAGCCGGCTGCAAGCGCCCCGTTCCCGGGGCCCAATTGATCGGTTGCAGAAGGCATAACCACGTCTTGATCGTGGTAAATATTCCAGCGCTGTCCGTGAACTCTTATGGGTAAGCCTGTCTTTTTATTCTTCCAGAGCGTCAATAATATAAGGACGATAAAAGCCAGGACGGCCGCAAGCGAGTCCGTAAAATCATTCCTTTTACCCAGCCAGATGGAGGGCGGGGCCGCGGGGTTTAGCGTGGTAAAATGGGAATGGAGGGCTATGATCAAAACCCACACGGCGTGGGCGCCGACGCTCATCCAGATTGTTTTTGTCCGCATGACAAATACGCAGAGGACTATGCCGAGCAGGGCCAGGTTGAAGAATTGGACAAGGGCATGAACGGGTGGAAGGAAACTGGCTAAAGTCGCGAGTGTCAGGTTGAGCGTAATCGCTAAAAAAGAATCACCCTGAAAGGCGGCGTTGCCAGGCCCCACAAAGTGCGCGCTGGCAAAAACAATGCTGATAACCAGGGCGGCCGTCCATGCGTTCCAGGCGCGGGCGAACACACGGAACAAAATCCCTCGGAAGATAGTTTCTTCTATGAGCGCGACCAGAATGCCGGAAACGGAAAAGGTCAGGATAAGTCCGGCCAGTTGCAGGCCGTTTTCAGCAGACGCTTTCAAATTGTGCAAGCCCGTAAGGATGGTCAGCGCCGCTATGCTTCCGATGCTTATACAGCCGAGAAGAACGCCTTGCAGAAGCTGAGCCCATCGGCGGGATGGAAGTTCTGTTTCAGGCTGGGACCATCCGCAATCTTTCCAGCCATGCCAACCAAATTTTTTAAGAATCAGAATGAGAATAATGACGACGCCGGCGAGGAGAATGCGGCGCATTACGCGATCAGCGCCCTTGTCAGTCAAATAGGTTCCGATGGGGCCGCCCGCATATTGCGCCAGGTTCACGATGGCGACCGTCAGCGCGGCGGAAGCCCATATAAACAGGCAGAATAAAACAGCGGCCAGACAGACGAAGCAGAATATTTTGATCGGTTGAGCGGTTTTGGAAAACATCTTGAGTTTATGATCTCCTGGAAGGTTTGTCATTCCGAGCGTAGCGAGGAATCTCGGCGGCAGTTATCGGTGTGGCAGAGATCCTTCGCTTCGCTCAGGATGACAAAACGTATTAGTTGCTGTCTTTGGCAATCAGATTGCCCGGAAAGCAAGCGTGGCGTTATGGCCGCCGAAACCGAGTGAATTGCTCAGTGCCAGTCTGATTTTCTTTTCCCGGGCTGTGTTGGGCACGTAGTCTAGGTCGCACTCCGGGTCCGGGGTGGTATAATTGATTGTCGGCGGAATCACGCTGTGCTTGATGGCCAGCGCGCAGACGGCGGCCTCCACCGCGCCGGCCGCCCCGAGCAGATGGCCGATCATTGACTTGGTTGAGCTGATCATGACTTTGCGCGCAAAGTCCTCGCCGAGCGCCTTTTTTATTGCCATCGTTTCGCACTTGTCGTTCAGAGACGTGCTCGTGCCGTGGGCATTGATGTAATCAACCATGTCCGGGTTGACGCCAGAATCCGCCATGGCCAAACTCATGGCCTTGGCCCCGCCGCTGCCGTCCGGCGCCGGCGCTGTTTCATGAAAAGCGTCACAAGTGGCGCCATATCCTGATAATTCGCAATAAATATGGGCGCCTCTTTTCCGGGCGCTTTCATACTCTTCAAGAATTAAAATCCCTGCTCCGTCGCTCATGACAAAACCGTCGCGGCCCGCGTCAAAAGGACGGCTGGCCTTTTGCGGCTCATCGTTGCGGGTGCTGAGCGCGCGCAGGGCGCAAAAACCGGCAAAGCCAAGCTCGCAAACACCGGCATCCGAGCCGCCGGCAACCATGATGTCGGTGTCGCCGCGCTGAATAATGCGGAGCGCATCGCCGATGGCATGGGTGGCGGTGGCGCAGGCGCTTACCACGGCGTAATTCGGCCCCTTGATCTGAAAATCAATGGCAATTAGCCCCGCGGCCATGTTGCAGATCAGTTCGGGAATCATGAAGGGACTGCACCGGCCCGGTCCTTTTTCAATGAGAAGCCGGTATTGGGATTGCAGGGTCTGCAAGCCGCCTACGCCGGAGCCGACGATCACCCCCGCGCGATAGGGGTCTATTTTGCTGAAATCCAGAGCGGAATCCTTCAGGGCCAGCTTGGCGGCGGCCATGGCGTAATGGCAATATACATCAGTCCGGCGTTGTTCCTTCTTGCTCAGGAAAGCATCCGCATTGAAATCCGTCACTTCGCCGGCAATCTGCGAGGGATAATGCGAAACATCAAACTGGCTGACGCGGCGGATGGCGCTCATGCCGGCCGTGTTTTTCTGCCAGAACTGCGCCAGATCACAGCCGAACGGAGTGACCACGCCTATGCCGGTGATGACTACTTTACGCATTTTTTGATAGGATTGTTTTGGTTATCTTCGCGCCACTCGCCGCGGCCCGAGGGTTGTTTTATTATAAAAAGGCCGGGAGACTGTCAAAAAGCCCCCGGCCTTCTTTTTTTGCAATGGGATCAATCGCCGAAGCCTTTTTCTTTAAGGTAATTGATGACCGCGCCGACGGTCGTCAGTTTTTCGGCTTCTTCGTCCGGAATTTCAGCGCCGAATTCCTCTTCAAACGCCATAACCAGTTCAACGGTATCCAGCGAGTCTGCACCTAAATCCTCAATAAATGAGGCTTCCGGGGTAACCTGTTCGGCGTTTACCCCGAGTTGTTCAACGATTATGTCACGGACTTTATCTTCAAGCGCCATTTTTTCCTCCTGTTTTTTTCCGCTACGGGCCTCCGCCACGGGCAGAGGCCGATGGCATGATACTACATGACCATTCCGCCGCTGACGTTTATGACCTGGCCGGTGATATATGCCGCCCTGTCGCTGGCAAGAAACAATACCGCGTCGGCAACATCATCCGGCGCGCCAAAACGTTCCAATGGAATGGCCGCCAACATTTTTCCCCGGATATCTTCCGGCAGACTTTCCGTCATTTTGGTCGTGATAAAACCGGGCGCAACAGCGTTGACGCGAATATTCCGCGAAGCCAGTTCCTTCGCGGCCGACTTGGTCAGAGCTATTACCCCCGCTTTTGAAGCTGCATAATTACACTGTCCGGCGTTTCCAATCAAGCCAATAATTGAGGCCAGATTGACGATGGCCCCGGAACGCTGTTTGAGCATGATTTTTGCCACGGACTTGGTGAAAAGGAATGTCCCTTTCAGATTAACGTTCAGGACCGCGTCCCAGTCTTGTTCCGACATTCTTAAAAGAAAACCATCCCGGGTTATGCCGGCATTATTGACCAGGATATCAATGCGGCCAAAATCATTCATGACCGCATCCACGGCTTTTTGGACATCGGCCGGCAAGCTCACGTCAACCGCGTAACCGGCCGCTTTGCATCCTTTTGATCCGCAGGCTTTAAGGCTTTCCTCCAGCCATTCGCGGTTCAAATCGCATAAGGCAACGTCGGCGCCTTCGTCCGCCAATTTTTCGGCGATGGCCCGTCCGATGCCGCGCGCCGCGCCTGTGATCAAAGCCGTTTTTTTCTCAAATTTTTTCGTCATTTGCTTTGTTTTGTTCAGCGAATACCGGACAATTTATCATAATATGGGATTTAGTCCAGATTTTGTTTCATATTTTTTTCAACGGATCAAATTTGCTCATCAGTCCAGATTTTGCTGATTTGATGCGCGAAGGTTAATTGGACTAGGATGTCCTTGCTTGCGTGATGCCTGGCAAGGGAGTTTTTAACTTCTTTTAAGGCCAGTTCCGGCCGATTGCAGTCCCGGCTGAGATGACACAAGAACACCTGCCTGAGGCTGGGCGAGGCTATTTCCGCCAGCATTTGCGCCGCATGCGCGTTGGAAAGATGTCCCTGCCGGCCGGCAATGCGCTGTTTTAGCACCCAGGGCCGTCTGGCGCCCGAGAGGAGCTGTTCATCGTGGTTGGCTTCAATGATCAGCGCCTGGCAGTGCCGCAGATGTTCCCGGACAAGATGGGTGGGGGCGCCGATATCGGTTACAATTCCCAGCCTCGTATTGCCGCAGGCCACGACAAAACCAACCGGCTCGTAAGCGTCATGGGATACGGAAAAGGGGGTAAAAGTCAGGTCGCCGATTTGAAACGGCGCGCCGGTGGAAAATGTATGCCATTGCAAATGATGCAGTTTGGCGTCGCGGCGGACAGCCTCTATCGTGCCGGCGTTGGCAAACAGCCGGATGCCGTGCCGTTGATGAAGCACGGCCAGTCCGGCGATATGGTCCGAATGCTCATGGGTCAGACAGACCGCCGAAATGGCGGAGAGCGGAACGTTAATCTGGTCAAGGCGCCGGGCGGTTTCCCGGGCGCTCAAGCCAGCGTCAATGAGAACGCGTTCCTGACGCGAGGCGACAAAAATGCAGTTGCCGGAACTGCCGCTGGCCAGAACGCAGACTTTCATCGGTGTTTTTCCTTCTTTCTATTCAATCTTGTTCGTGGCCTTATCCGCGGCAACAATGGCTTGCAGGGAGGCAAAGTTCTTGTCGGATAAATATTCCGCCCTGATGGCCGGGCTTAAATTCGGCAGAGCCTGCCGGTAAAGTTTCAGGGCTGTTTCCTTGTGTCCCATGGCAAAGATAACCTTGCTGATTTCCATTTCCGCCTCCCAATTGCATCCGGCCAGACGAAAGGATTGATAATAAGCCTCCAATGCCTTTTGATAATCGGCCCGCTCATAATAAACATCTCCTACGTGCAGGTAAAGACTATGTTCAACCGAGGGACGGCCGGGGTCAAGCTTTAAGCCGCCGGCTGCCAGAACGGCCGCCATTGCCATTATAAGCGCTGTGCCGACCCGCCGGCCAACGGGCTCTGACCGCCGGAAGACAGTTTGGAGGCCCTTGACCAGTCCGCCGGCCGCGATCAGGATCAGAAAGGGCACCATCGGCAGACGAAAGCGCTCATCCATGAAAAAGATCAACACATAGAACGCCGTGACAAAAATCATCATCCAGCATATCAGATAGGCGCGCCAGTTGCGGATCAGCGCCGCCGCGCCCGCCGCGGCCAGCGGCAATAACAGCGCAAAATTGACGAACAGCAGACGGAAACCATGGGTAAAATGCTTCTGTTCAAAGGAGAGATAAAACATGCTTGAATATTCAATTGGGGAAAGCAGGCGCGTGAGTTTTCTCCATTCCAATTGCAGAAAACGCCGCCAATCCTCCCGGATGCATTTGATCCCCTCCCTGAACCAGAAATCGGATACTTCGGCTTTTGTCCGCAGCGGACCGGCTTTTTGCTCTGCGGCCGCGCGCGCGGTTTGATACTGGCGCCCGATACCCGGCGAAATATCGTCCACGTAACAGAAAATGCCGTTGGCTTCGGGGCTGTTGCCGATATAAAAATTGAGGCCGCCGTTGGCCGCCACCGGAACAAAACGGCGCTCAATCTTGAAATTGTGCCAGACTGCGGCGCCGGCCAGCAGCAAGACCGGAATCACAAAACAGGCCGCGGCACAGAAGCGCGCGCGCAGGCTTTCCCGGCGGGGGTGCAAAGAAAGATAAATCAAAATCAACGGCACGAAAAGAAGGGCATGCGGCTTGGTTAAAATCAATAGTCCGCAGGCGATACCCGCCGCGGTCCGTCTGAGGGGGGAAGTTTTTCCGGTCAGCAGAAAAGCCAGCAGAACATGAAGAAAGACGGCGGGAATTTCGCTCAAAAGTTTCAGGGCGTAAAAGGTCAGCATCCCGTAAAAACAATACAGCAGGGCGGCGAGCCAGCCCGCCTGCCGGCCGCCGTAAGCCCGGCCCATGAGGAAAAGGAGCGCGGCGGCGCAGGCATTCAAGATTATTTGTGCCAGGAAAACCGCCGCCGGATTTGTTCCGCACACGCTCCAGATGGCGGCGATGAAATAGGCATAGAACGGCGCCTGGTAAAATACTTCGTGCGAGACGCCGTGGGAAGCCATGAGCGCGCGGGCCCAGTCCGCGTAATATTTTGCATCGCAGATCAGGCCTTCATAAAACGGCGAATGGCGGTAATTCATCCAAACGGCGGTCTGGATGACAAGCGCCGCAACGAAAACCAGCCACGCATCGTGATGCAAGACCGGCCAGGCCAGGCGCCGGGGTGATTTTTCCATTGTGTTATGCGTTGTCTGAAATCGGACGTGTTTTTTGCAAATATAAAGTAATCTTCCGCGCGCAGGCAAGCTCAATCGCGGACGCCGGACAGGCGCGCGCAGATTTTTTTGCCGCCGGAGGATTAAAATGTCTTGAAGGAAGAAATCCGATAACTATAATGCCTTTTTACAGGAAATTTATGGTGAATAATCAGAGTCTAGCCTTAACCCAGGAACAGCGCCAGATTCAAACCATGGCGCCGCAGTTGCGGCAGTCATTGGAACTGCTCCAGGTGCCCGTGCTTGAATTGCGCGCCTTGATTCAGAAGGAACTGCAGCAAAATCCGGTGCTGGAGGAAAAAGGCGGCGAAGCAATCGCGCTTGAGCCGCAGACAGAGGGCGACAATCACGCCGACGCGAAAGAGCTCAATTTCAGGGAGGAATTTGAAATTCTTATGCGTCTGGATCAGGAGACGCATGATTATTTTCTGCAGGAATACGAGCCGTTTAACGCCGAGAGCGAAAAAAAACGGAATTATGCGCTTGAAGTGCGCGCGCCGGAGGAGTCGTTGCAGGAGCATCTGGCCAAACAACTGGCATTCCTTGACCTGTCCGATCGCGACCGGCGCATCGGCGAGCTGATTATCGGCTGTATTAATGAGGAAGGTTATCTGACCCAGAACATAGACGACCTGGCCGTCTCCGCGGGTTATGAGCCGGCCTCCCTGGATGATGTTCTGGCGGTCATCCGTGATTTTGATCCGGTCGGGGTGGGGGCAAGGGACCTGAAAGAATGCCTGCTGATCCAGCTCCAGCGTTTCGGCCATGATTCCTCCCTCGCTTCAAAAATTGTCGGTGCGCATCTTGACCTCATGGCGGCCAAAAATTACGGCGAGATAGCCAAAAAATTGAACGCAACCGCGGAGGAAGTTCAGGCGGCGGCCAAAATGATCGCCACCCTTGATCCGCGGCCGGGACTGGCCTTCGGCAGCGAGACGGCGCCCTATATTTCCCCGGAGATATTCGTGGAAAAAGGGAAGGACGGTTATCACGTCGTGCTCAACGACGAGTGGATTCCCCGCCTGCGCATCAGCAAGTATTATCAACAGCTTATGTCCGACCGTCAAAGCACGGAAGAAGTTAAGAAATATATCACGGACAAAATCAGATCGGGGCTTTTCCTGATGAAAAGCATTGATCAGCGCCAGCGCACGCTCCGGCGGGTTGCGTCAGAAATTGTCAAGGTTCAGACGGAGTTTTTTGATGCAGGGGTCGCTTTCCTGAAGCCGCTGACCATGGCGGATGTTGCCCGCCAGGTCGGATTGCATGAGACCACCGTCTGCCGCTGCGTGGCAAACAAATTCATGAAAACGCCCTGCGGCGTCTTTGCCATGAAATATTTCTTTATGCCGGGGCTTAAAACAAACGATGGCCGCCTCATCTCAAACAAGGCGGTCCGCGACATGGTTGGTGCGCTGGTGGCGGAGGAAGACAGCGCGCATCCCATTTCTGACCAGGAAATATCCGAGCGTTTAAATGCCCAGGGATTGCAGGTTGCCCGGCGCACCGTGGCAAAATACCGTCTGGCGCTCAAAATTCCCCCCTCCCACATGCGGAAATCAGCCTGAAAAAGCCGGGGGCAGGCCGGGTGGGTCATGGCTGTGTCATGCTCACGGCTCACCGGGACGGTTCGCCCTACCAATCTGAAATATGGCCGAAACAGGTGGGGCGAAGGCCTCCCTGGCCCGCCGAAGCTTCCGGCCGGCTGAGCCGCTACGCGCATCAAGAACCGAACATTACGCAACCATCCGGGTGGGTGAATTTCTGCATAATTCCATTGACAATTATCGGGCAAAAGCGCATCTTAACGGGATAACTGTCCGGGAAAAACCATCTAAATACGGTAAAAGGAGACTGTAGATTCAATGAATATCTTAAAATGCATGGTGTGCGGTGTTTTTATATTGATGGCGCTTGGGATTATGCCGGCCTTTGCCAAAAAGGCGCCCAAAGAAGTATTGACGAACGAATCAGCAAAGGCCGCGGCCTCAGCCGAGTCCAATCAGCCGCCCGTAGCAGCGGCGCCGAAAGGCGATGCCATCCTCGCCCCGGATACTGTGCTGGTTAAGATTGACGGCCAGGCGGTAACGCAAGCCGACTTGGACAAGGAAATCGCCCAGATCCGGCAGATGATGGAAGGCCGGGGCGGATCACCCCAGCAGTTTGAGGCCATGCTCAAAAGCATCAAACCGCAAATCCTGGAAGGACTGATTGTCCGCAAATTGATTGCCGCTGAATGTGATCGCGAAAAAATTACCGTCACCCCCGAGGAGACGGCCAAGGAAATTGAGATTTTCCAGGCCAGTTTGCCGAAAAAGATCAGTCTGGATGATTTTCTGAAGCAAAACAAAATCACCCGGGATGTGTTTGAAAGGGATGTCAACGAGCAGATTAAAATTGAGAAACTGCTGAAGATTTCCGCTCCGACGGACGATGAAATCAAGGCCTATTATGACGAAAACAAAGCGACCCAGTTTGAGGTGCCGGAAACCGTAACCGCCCGGCATATCCTGATCGCCTTTGACGCCGCTGACGATGCGGCCAAGAAGGATGCCAAGAAAAAGAAAGCGGAGGATCTGCGCAAAAAACTGAATGAGGGCGCCGACTTTGCGAAGCTGGCCCAGGAAAATTCCGATTGTCCCAGCAAGGCCCGCGGCGGCAATCTCGGCGAATTTCCGCGCGGCAACATGGTTCCCGCCTTTGAACAGGCCGCCTTTTCGTTGAAGACCAACGAGATCAGCAACGTGGTTGAAACTGAATTCGGCTATCATATCATCCAAACCACGGCGCATAATCCGCCGCGCACAAAGCCATTGGACGAAGTCAAGGGGCAGATTGCCTTTCGCCTGAAGAGCAAGAAGGTCCAGGAAAAGCTGAGCGCATTGGTTAAAAAGCTCAAGGACACCGCCAAGATTGAGTATACCAAAGAGGGTGAAAGCTTGAAACCCGCCCCCATGCCCGAAAGCGCATTCCCCATGATGCCGGTAAATGAAAAAGATGTAAAAGGCGCCGGCAAGGAAAGCAAAGAAAAACCTGCGGACGAAAAATCCGATAAGCCGGCCAAATGAAGCTCACCGCGGCGACCTGCCCGCAATGCTACGCACCCGCCCGCAACGCTGGCGCGTAGCGACTGCGGGCTGGGTAGCGTTGCAGGCGGG